>CXWL01000322.1_pt1 | contig 213571 bp, 208 predicted proteins | sample 590931 | NCBI WGS metagenome assembly CXWL01 (sample SAMEA3498368, study PRJEB10139) | groundwater metagenome | biome: water well; material: biofilm material | place: Germany | collected 2015-04-27
CGACGACCAAATCGACGCCGTCTCAATAGCCGTCAAAACGCAGGTCAACGTTAAGAAGGTGCTGCATGCTTTTTAAGACATTGAACTTTGAACTTTGAACTTGAGTTTATCCGACGAAATCGACCTTCACCTTGTGCGGGATGATGCCGGCTTTGTGGCCTTCGGCAAGGAGGAGTTTTACGGCCTCGCGGCCGCGGTCGCCGTAGTCGAGCGTGAGGTCATTGACCCACATCGCGACAAATCGGTCGGCGAGTTCGGGCTGCATATCACGGGCAAACTGCATCGCGTAGGCCAGTGCGTCTTCGCGGTTTTCCATCGAGTAAACGATCGATGCGTGGAGGTGTTTCGAGACCTGCTCCATCAGGTCTTTGCCGAGATCGCGGCGGATGACGTTGCCGCCCATCGGCAGCGGCAGGCTTGTCTTGTCATACCACCATTCGCCAAGATCGAGCACCTTGTGCAGGCCCATCTGATTGTAGAAAAGCTGGCCTTCGTGGATCAGCAAACCGGCATCGACCTTACCGGATTTAACAGTTTCGATGATCTCGTCAAACGGCACGACGATATGCTGAAAATCTTTGTTGTAGATCCTCAAGGCAAGATACGCACTCGTCAGCTCGCCGGGAATGGCGATCTTCATCTCGCTGATCTCGCTGGCCTCACGCGGTTCATTCGAGACCAGGATCGGGCCGTACTTATCACCGATACTCGCGCCATGCGGCAGCAGAGCATACTTATCGGCAACATACGCGTAAGCGTGAAACGATATCGCCGTCACGTCAAAGACGCCTTTCTTAGCATCTTCGTTGAGCGATTGGATGTCTTTGAGCGTGTGTTCAAACTTCAAACCTTCGGTCTCAAGCTTATTTGTTGCCAGCCCATAGAACATAAAGGCATCGTCCGAATCGGGCGAGTGAGCAACGGTAATTGTACGGATTCCGGGAGTTTGTTCGGTCTTTACTGCCATAAACTAAATGCGAGAGTGATACACATTTGTGTCATACAAAAGCTTAATTCTACCGTTTTCGGCGTGTTTAGCAAATATGGTTTGCAATTCGGCGACGAGCGCGCCGAACTCTTCATCCGTTTCAGACGGCATATAAGATGCCGAAAGCATACGGCCCTTGAGCCCTTCGAAATCGAATATCTGGACGTTTGGAAACGTGGCTGCTTGGACACCTTGGTCGAAATATTCATCGAGCACAGTAGCGTCAAATTTGTCATGCCGGACGACGGTGTAATCGGTCGAATATTTGACGAGCAGCTCTTCGTATTCGATAAGGAACGGCGTGGTGTCGAGCTGGCGTTCATTCCACATCAGGACGACGTGGCCTCCGCTCCGAAGGATACGTTGGAATTCAAGCTTTGTTTTCTCCGGATCAAACCAATGAAACGCCTGGGCCGCCACGACCATATCTACACTATTATCAGGCAGCGTGGTTGCCTCGGACGAACCATTCACGGGCGTAAATGCGGGGAAATCTTTCAGAAATTCGACCGCCGCCTCGCGCATCGCATCATTAGGCTCGACGCCATAGACGGCATTGCAATTCTCGAGAAACAACGCAGTGGAAATGCCCGTTCCACAGCCGATATCGGCAATGACGGTCTCATGCGTCAGGCCGCATTTCGACTCGAGATACCCAATGATCTCACGCGGATAATGGGGGCGATATTTGATGTAATTTGCAACGCGGTTAGAAAAACGTGCGACGGTGTCAGTCATATAGTTCAGAGTGCAAGCTTCAGCTTGTTCTTAGTTCAGAGTGCAAGCTTCAGCTTGTTCTTAGTAGATATCCCACAATTTACCGTAATCAAGCACGGGATACTCACGCCAGATCCTCGCCGCTTCCTCGTGACCAACATCCTCAAGAAACTCATGCACGCTGGAGAACGGCCAGTCTTGCCATTTATCAACATATCCGTGATGAACAGCGTTGTTGTGAACGTAATTCAAACTCGCCCAGTAGTGACGATCAGACTTCATATCACGATCAAAGTAGTTATACCAGACCTTTCTGCCGACTGTTTGATCTTCGAGGTTCCACTGCCGCGAGGTTCTTCCGTGAAGCTGGCCGATCTGTTTTCGCAGATTCGCGAGTTTATCCGTTTGCCCGAGAAGATGATAGTGATTTGGCAAAATACACCATGCTCGTATCCTTGTTTTCGCCACGTTACAGGCCTCGATCAACGCCTGTTGAAACGCATCCATCCTATCCGTCGATCTACCTATGATCGGAAAATGTTCGTAGCACGCCGCGGTAATGATGAAGCATTGCCTTCCTTCGAACTTGAGATGGGGCGGACGATGCCACGGCAAATTGCGGCTGATCCTTTGTTTAAGAACTTTCTCCCGTTGGGTGTCCGACAGGTTTCGCCAGTAGTACATCATCCAACCTTAAAACAAGCTAAAGCTTGCACTCTGAACTTTGAGGAACAAGCTAAAGCTTGCACTCTGAACTTTGAGGAACAAGCTAAAGCTTGCACTCTGAACTTAGGGCACTTCCTCACCAGTCCACTGACTCTTCTTAGAATGCGGAATATCAAACTGATCCAAAATTCGAAAACAAAGATGCTCGACCAGATCGTCGATCGACTTTGGCCGGTGGTAAAAGCCCGGGCTCGCGGGCAATATCCGCGCACCGGCGTGGGTGAGTCTGAGCATATTTTCAAGATGAATAGCGTTGTACGGCGTTTCACGAGGAACGAGCAGCAGCGTGCGGCCCTCTTTGAGGCAGACATCGGCGGCACGATGAATAAGATTGGTTCCGGCTCCGGAGGCGATAGCACCAAGCGTGCCCATCGAGCACGGCACGATGATCATACCGGCCTGCTTATTCGATCCAGACGAAGGTTTGGCGGCGAAATTATCGAGCTGCCAATAGCGGATGAGTTTGGAATCCTGCGGCAGGCCGAGCCATTCGTTGATCCTGGCCGCATCGGTATCTTTGAGATTGACGCCCATCTCGACCTGAGCGACCGTTGCCGCCGTGCCGGACATGATCAGATTTACGCGATCGACCACACCGCTCGCGGCGAGCAGTTGCAGCGTTCGGTAAGCATAGATCGTGCCGGATGCACCGGTGATGGCGACGGTAAGTTCCATTATGGATTGATCAAAACCAGCAGCCGATCTGCCCAATCCGACTTGGAGTTCTTGAGGATCTCGTAATGGACCTGAGCCATTTCGCGGTTGCCGAGCTTGATGTATGCGCGGCCGAGGTTGTAGCGGGCTTTTTCGAGGTCGGGGTTGTAGCTGAGGGCATTGCTGAATGCCTCGATGCTTTCCTCAGTTTTGCCGATCTCGAGATAGCATTCGCCAGTGTAGTTATACGTTCGTGCATCGGGCTTGTAGGTCTTTAGCTGCTCAAATTGTACTGCCGCCTCGGCATACCGCTTCTTGGTAAATAGAGCGACGCCGAGCTTTTCGATGGCATTTGCGTGATCAGGTTTGAGAGTGACCGCACGGCGGTAAGCGAGGATCTCTTCGTCGGTACGGCTCAATTTGTTGTACGAGAGGCCGAGCGAATATTGAGTTTCGGCATCGTCATCGAGCTTGATCGCCTGGCGATAAGCATCGACTGCCTCTTTGTATTGGCCGAGAGCATAGCTGGACGCACCGATATTGATATGGGCAGCCGACCAATCGGGCCTCAGCTTTGCCGCCTGCTTTGACGCACGCAGCGAATCAGCATGTTTATTCAAAACGCCGTAACAATACCCGGCCTGATACCACGCCTCAGCGTAATTTGGATCGGTTTCTGCAGCCTTCTCAAAGTACGGCAACGCACGTGCGAAATCATCACGCGAAAGCTGCGCCAGCCCTTGCGAATACAATCGCTCGGCCGCCGAACGTTTATTCTTTTGGGTTTCGGATGCAAGCGATGCAAACGACTGAACCTCGATGATCTTTAGCTGCGAGATACGTTCGGCAGGCACAGCGAAATTCAGATTCTGACCCTCGGCGGCCTGAAGCGTGGCAACGCCGATCACCTGGCCGGCCATATTCACCACCGGCGAACCGGATGAGCCGGGCGAGATCGATGCCGTGATCTGAATGATCTTGCCGTAGCCGGGAATTTCCCTCACGGCGGAGACGATGCCGTTCGAGACAGAGCCTTCGAGGCCATATGGATTACCAATGACAACGATCGATTCGCCCTCTTGCGGAACTGCACGGATTATCGGCAGCGGCACGGCCACACCACGCGGAACATCAACCTGCAACAATGCGAGATCGGCTTCGCCGTCGATCGCCAGAACGCCGCGAACAGGAAACTTCTTCCCGTCCTGCATATGCACCTCGACCCGCGTCGAACGCTCGATGACGTGCCGGTTCGTGATAACACGATCGGGCGCAATAAAAAATCCACTCCCGCGAGCCACGGTCACATCCTTCGCATCAAACGTTTCGATCGCCACTGCTGACGGCTTGATCCGCTTAACCAGCTCCGGCAAAAAATCCTGCGCCGATGTACTGGCCGCGAAACACGCGAAAAGGAAAAGGATCTTAGCGGTAGTATTCAACATCCGATCAAGCACCGATTATATGTTCTTTCACGAAGTCAACCAAGTTTTATGCAAAAAACTTTGCTTCCATTACTGCCTAGCATTTTTCCATCTATACAAGCCAGCAAAGAAAAGCCGCGAATTTGAGAGAACAGGACAATACGCTAAAATCAAGTTATGAAGATCGCACTTGCCGCCGACCACGCTGGTTTTGAAGAGAAAGAAAGGATCAAGAGCACACTCGACGAGATCGGTGTGGAATACACCGATATGGGCACGAATTCGCCCGACTCGGTCGATTATCCCGACTACGCCCGCAAGGTCGGCGAGGCAGTGGCTCGAGGCGAATTCGACCAGGGCTTGCTCGTCTGCGGCTCGGGCACCGGTATGGCGATCTCGGCAAATAAGGTAAAAGGCATCCGTGCGGCCGTTGCCTGGAATGCCGAGACCGCAAGCCTCGCTCGCCGGCACAACAATGCAAATGTCCTGGCGATCGGAGCCAGAACATCTCCCGAGGGCACCATTCCCGACATCGTAAGATCATGGTTCGCCGCCGACTTCGAAGGCGGCCGTCATGCAAATCGTGTGGATAAGATAACTGGAATTGAGAAAGACGATCTTTGTTAAATTAAATATGCCAAAAATCCTAGCCATTGCGGCCAGCTACCGCGAACATTCCTACAACAAACGCGTTCTCAAGATCGCCGCCGAAGGCGCACGTTCGGCAGGGGCTGAGGTGATGGTCATCGACCTTCGCGATTTTGCGTTGCCGATCTACGACGCGGATCTGCAGGAAGGCGGCGCTTTTGATGAGAACGCTCTTCGCTTACAGGGCGTGATGAGCGAGCACGACGGCTTCCTCATCGCTTCGCCTGAATACAACGGATCGATTCCCGGCGGGTTTAAGAATGTGATCGACTGGACTTCGCGAGCTAACGACAAATATAAAATGTACGAGCCGGTCAAAGGCAAAACCGCCGCCCTGATCACTGCATCGCCCGGTCAATTTGGCGGGCTCAGATGCCTCGCACACCTTCGCGGCGTCTTTACGATCATGGGTGTCAACGTATTGCCATTGGAGATCGCGGTAGCGTTTGTCAGCCAGAAATTCGAGGGCGACAGCGGCGAAATGACGGATGAAAAGACCAAAGGCCTGCTCGAACATCTTGGAGCGACGCTCACTAATGTGTTAAAAACCTAGAACGTCATTTTTCACATGATATTTCGGGCACACATCCCCAGATTTCCGCTCGGCCAATTTGTCGAGATATTCATCTTCTACGAGGGCGTCCAGCACGCACACAAGGTCGATCGGTTTCTCCCAAATGGCGACACCGAGATCCTGATAGATTTTCACGACTCACCTCAGTACATCTATGACAACGAGAGCCTCAAAGAGATACAGGCTTGCAATCACGTCTGGGCGTCGGGGCTGCGAACCGAGCCAATCACGATTCCGTCAGGAACCGACGCTGCCATGATGGTCATCTCGTTTAAAAAAGGAATGGCAGCACCGTTTTTCCCATTTCCGATGAACGAGATCGCCGACAGCGTAGTCGACGCCGATCTGGTCTGGGGAACCGACTTTGGTTTGCTTCGAGAGCATCTGCTCGCGACGAAGGATGTCGACGAGCGCTTCCGCATGGTCGAGGATTTTCTGATTCGTGAGTTTCAATCACAGATGACGGTCAACCCATGTATCGCGTTTGCCATCGGCGAAATGACCGAGCGTCCTGACGCGATCAGCATCGCAAAAATGAACGCAAAGATCGGCTATTCGCAAAAGCATTTCACCGATATGTTTCGCCGTCAGGTCGGTGTAACGCCGAAATCTTATTTGAAGCTAATGCGTTTCCAAAAAGCCGTTCGAACCATCGATGCCGCCGATAGTATCGATTGGGGCCAAATCTCGCTCGAATGCGGCTTCTACGACCAGTCGCACTTCATCAACGATTTCAAACACTTCGCGGGCTTCACTCCCGAGCAATACGCTAAGATCCAAACAAACTATCAGAATTACATCCCTGTAGGTTAGCTCTTAGTTTCTATTTGCGTTTTCTTTGCGTACTTATCGGGCTTCGCGTGAAACAACCTTTTTTCAGCAAAGGCCGCGAAGATCGCAAAGAAGCCGCGAAGAAGAGCAGGTAAATTTTTTCCAATACGCCTTACCTCCCGTAACGTAATATCACTGCATGGAAAACTTATACATCAATCATATTGCGGTGTTTGTTTGCGCCGTAATGAGTCTTGTTATCGGCGGCCTCTGGTGGTCACCGCTGCTTTTTGCCAAGGCATGGCAACGTGAAACGGGCTTGAGCGACGAGCATCTCAAACAGATGAATCGGGCNNAAAACATTTGGCCTTACGTTTATCTTGGCTTATCTTGCGTCGTACAATCTGGCGTTCTTTATAGGTGACGGCAGCACCACCTGGAAATGGGGCATCGCGGCCGGTTTGCTAGCCGCATTCTGGGCGATAGCGATGTACGTGATCATCAGCCTTTTCGAGCAGCGTTCACTAAAACACATGCTGATAAACTGCGGCTACATGGCAGTTTACTTTGCCGTGATCGGGTTTATTTTGGGGATATGGAGGTAATCCTTCATCAGTAACGCCACCGTACAAGTCCAATTGTCCGCTCGGGATCGTTCTGAATACGGCGATCGGGTATGACAAGGGGGTCTCGATTATGGAATTATTCCGATACGGCGATTCGCTGTATTGAATAAACCAAAAGCTCTTGGAACACTCCCAGCGTTGACTGCGTACATGGGAAGAAAAGCTGATTCCGTAGCGTCTAATTTTTAGCTATGTCGAACAATTCAAGAGAACCGAATATCGAGCGCCGCGAATCGCCCCCGATATTGCTGAGTCAAACGCGAAAATAACGAAAGAAAAATCTGCAAAAGGTAGAAAGGAAATATGAAAGCCAGATACGCATTCATTATCGTCGCTATTCTCTTGAGTTTAGCGGATTACACAAAGGCACAGGCTCAGGCACAGGCCAGGCCAACTCCGATCTTCTATTTCAATCCGCACTGGTCGTCCGATGGTAGAAAGATCGTTTTTGAGTCAACAAAGGACGGTAAATCTGCCATTTACACGATCAATTCTGACGGTTCAAATCTTCAGAAATTGACCGACAGCCTGACCACAGACGGACAGCCGCGGTGGTCGCGGGACGGCCGGAAGATCGTTTTTTACTCCGAAAGAGACGGGCATTTGCAGTTGTATGTAATGAGTGCCGACGGTTCGGATGAACGCAAACTGACGGATGGAAAGGACCTGGACTATTTACCAGATTTTTCGCCCAAAGGGGATTCGGTCGTTTTTCAGTCCCGAAAAGAGCGTCCGGGCATTGCTCACGATATCTACGTGATCCGGACCGACGGATCAAACAGAACCCGCTTGACGGATGAAAAAAACGGTTACACCAGCCCCAAATGGTCGCCGGACGGGAGGAAGATCCTCTTTGAGCGAGCAGTGGTGACGAAAAAATACTACCGCGATCTGTCGAGAGAAGAAATGGGCCAAATGAAAAACTCGACCGAGATCTTTGTGATGGATCGAGATGGTTCAAATCTTAAGAACCTCACCAATAACGATGTCGAAGACTCGACCCCGCAGTGGTCCATGAGCGGAAAGACGATCTACTTTTTGTCAAAACGCGACGGCTCACCGAGCGTTTATGCGATGAAAGCGGACGGAAGCCGCGTTCGCAAAGTCGCCGACGGAAAGATCGTGACAAATCCGTTCATATCTCCCGATGAAAACTATTTTGCATACACCAAAGAGGTGGACGGCAAATGGGGACTCTACATTTACGAAATTAAGAGCGGGAAAGAACGTCTATTGATTGGCGGATAATGAGAGCGCAAAGATTTGCGATAATTTTGAAAGTCCTTTGAGGAAATACCAATGAAAAAGCTAATTATATTTGTAATTTTATGTTTATTTGCAGTGAGCAGTAGTTCTGCTCAAACGCAACCGGCAGAGAAACCAAAAATGAATGTCGCCATTTTGATCTTTGATGGCGTCCAGATCATTGACTACACCGGCCCGTATGAGGTTCTGGGTTCTCGAGGCAGGCGTAATGTTTACACAGTTGCAGAAAGCGCTGCAACCGTCACGACCTCGATGGGAATGAAGGTCATTCCAAACTACACCTTCGAAAATCAGCCAAAGCCGGACATCCTCGTTATTCCCGGCGGCGGATATAGCAACCCTGACCCAAACGGGCGAGGTGTCGCCAAGCAGATGGTCAACGAAAAGGTCATTCGCTGGATCCAGGCTAACGCCAAAGAGGCGAAGCATGTGATGTCAGTTTGCAATGGGGCCTTCCTCCTGGCACAGGCGGGATTGCTCGATGGCCTCGAAGCTACGACATTTCACGGGATGATCAAGGACCTCCCCAATTTTGCTAAAAACGTCAAAGTCGTTTATGACAAGCGTTTTGTTGATAACGGAAAGATCATCACGACCGCCGGACTCTCCTCCGGGATCGATGGATCGCTTCATTTGATCGAGAAGATTGACGGCATAGGCTGGGCAAAACGGATCGCCGCCGGGCTCGAATACAACTGGCAGCCGGAGTCGAACTATGCCAGAGCTTCGCTTGCAGATATGAAGTTTCCGGAAACGATCGACACCGTGCTAACCGATATCGAACCGATAGACATTACCAACGAGAGAACTTTTTACGATAGCAAATGGACCGTTAGAACTCCGCTGTCGGTCGAAGACTTTATGATCAGTCTCAACAAAGCCTGGTCATCCGCCCCAGGCTGGGCAACAACAAAAATTGGCAAATCAGACGCCGTTTGGAAACTAACCGAAAAAGACGGGAAAGTTTGGATCAGCGAGGCACGCGCCGAAAAGAATCCGGATAATAATAACGCGCTGATGATGGTTCTTAAGATTCGGCGCATATGAAGTCCAAGTGTAGTATCTCAATGAGCCTTCTTTTTGGCTGTACCAGAGCGAGCGGGCTTCTACTGATAGCGATCACGCTGGGCATCGCGGGCTTATCTCGCGAGTTGCTCGCTAGCACTCGCGATTCATTGATCATCAAGAACGTTAATGTCGTTGACGTTCTGAAAGGCAAGATCGTTCGATCCCAGACTGTAGTCATCGAAGGCTCGGTCATTTCTTTTATCGGCAGGTCGACGCCCCGCGAGATTCCCAAGAATTCGAAAACGATTGATGGTTCCGGAAAGTACCTTGCTCCGGGACTATGGGACATGCATTTTCATCTTTGTTGGGCTGACGATAACGATAGGCTCCTTTACCCGATACTCCTCAGGAATGGCATTACCGGCGTTCGAGATATGGGCGGTGACGCTGGAGTCATGCGTCGATTTAAGGCAGCATTGGCGTCCGGCGAGATTGAGGGCCCGGAGATCTTTGGAGCAGGACCTATGTTGGACGGCGACCCTCCTGTATATCGGGATTTTTCGGTAGGGCTTAGCAGCGACACAAATATCCCGACATTGCTTAACGGGCTGCGATCGAATGGGGTCGATTTCTTCAAAACGTACTCACTCATTCGTGAGCGGCAACTGAGAGAGATCGCAGAATACTGCGTGAAGCACGACATGACATTTGCTGGACATCTATCCGAGTATATTGAGCCGGAAACCTCAATATCTTTGGGACAACGAAGTGTCGAGCATCTGAATAGACTGGAGGAGATCTGGGCTGCTGATAAATCGCGGATCGATCGAATCGGCAACGCGATGGCTTCAAAGGGAGCTTTCCTTTGCCCGACACTGATCACCTACAAGCTCAAGGCCGACGTGCGTGACCCTTCGATTGTTAATGATGAGTACGCAAAGTATATTCCTCAATCGCTGATGAAGGAAAGGATGGCAGTATGGGCAAAACGCATCGCAAGGCACGAAAAGAATGGCGACTGGAATTCGCTTGACGGGAAGTTCGAGTCACAAAAACAGCTTGTCCGTTTTTTGCATAAGAAGGGTGTGATCTTGCTGGCCGGAAGCGATTTTGCCGGGATGCCATATGTCTATCCAGGAATTGGCTTACATCAGGAGCTTGAACTATTGGCCGACGCTGGGCTGTCGAACGCAGACGTCTTACGGACCGCAACCATAAATCCCGCGTTATACCTTTCCGAATCAAAAAACCGCGGGTCCGTAACCGTTGGGAAATACGCCGACCTGCTTCTTTTGAAAAAGGATCCTCTTAAAGATATCCGGGGGCTCAAGGAACCTTCTGTCGTTATTTCGAAAGGCAAAGTACTTGATCAATAGACCTCGTACTTGGAATCGGGCCGCCCAACATCAACCTAATGCAATCGCGAGCAGAACAGCTAGACTCAACAACCGAAGGAGATCGACAGACCAGGCGGTCTGTAGCACAACGAAATATGGCACAGAAAACATCAGGTGAATTTGAAAAAGAATTTATGGACGGCATCGTGGGTTCGACGGGAAAGGATCTCGCGACTTGGCTAAAAACGATCGACGGATTTAACAGCAAAAAGCGAAACGAGGTGATCGCGTGGCTCAAGACCGAGCATGGTTTTGGGTACATGAACGCCTCCTTACTCGCGGGCATTCACGCAAACGGCGGCAAGCCTGTCTATGCAAGCACCGGCGATCTGCTCGAAGCTCAGTTTGCTAAGGCGGCAGATATGCGGCCGCTGTACGACGAGTTCATTGCATTTATCGCAAAGAATTTTCCGAACGCGACGATCCTGCCGAAAAAGACCTATGTTTCGGTACTCGAAAATCGCGAATTTGGCGCGGTGAATATCAAGCCAAAAGAACTGCGTATCGGACTCGATCTGGGCGACCGGCCGTTTGATGAAAAGGTAGAGAAAGCAAAACTGACAGGCCCGATGCCGCGTATCTCGCATATGCGGGTTGTAACTGAATCAGGGCAGCTTGATCAAGGCATGGTGGAATTACTAAGAGAGTCGCACTCGCGATGCCATTCATAGGTGTTATATAACGGAGAGAACAATGAAAATTTACAGCAAAGCATCGACCTTTTTCCTTCTGAACATTGCAATTCTTTGTATTTCGGCAGGCGGTCAAACAACTCAAAAAGCCTCGACGATCAAATTCGATTCCGAATTAGCTCAAAAACTAGGGGCTGATGAATATGGAATGAAAACTTACGTTTTGGCGGTTTTGAAAACCGGGAACACGAGAATTGGCGACGCAAAAGAAGCCGCCAGGCTGCAAAATGAACATCTGAAAAACATCATTCGGCTTTCCGAGGAAGGTAAATTGGTATTGGTCGGACCCTTTCTTGAGGGCGGTGACTCGCGTGGAGTTTTCGTTTTTGACGTCAAAACGATCGATGAAGCAAAGAAATTGGTTGAAACCGATCCGGCTATTAAAGCAGGAATTTTCAGGTTCGAATTGTATCTTTGGTATGCTTCTGCCGCTCTTCCCGAACTTCTAAAGATCCATATGAAAATTCAAAAGAAAAGTACTATCGAATAATAAGAGCGGCTCCAATTGAATCAAGACAACGCCTTTCGCAAAAACGCGACGAGCGGATACATTTCTTTCATCAATTTAACGAGATGTTTTGGGAATTCCGCTGAGGTCAGATACTGGTCGTCGTGCAGCTCGGTGTAGGCCATGAATTCCTTAAGTTTGAGGTAATCGATGGCCTTGTGGTCTGGGTCAAAGCCTTTGGGGGCGGACTTTAACGATTCGCCATACATTTTGCCGAAGGCATCCGAGTAGCCCTTTCTATTGACGATCTTTAGAAACTCATCTGTCTTGCTGGCGATCGCATTGCGTATCGAGAGGGTTTCCGGGCCGTCTGGGATATGCTTGCCGCCAGCAACAAAACTGGCCCCCGGCTGCAGGTGAAAATAGTATCCGGGCAGCATGGATTTGCGGCCGCCCGGACTGATGTATGCTCCGAGATTTAGTTTGTACGGACTTTTGTCTTTTGAAAATCTGACATCGCGGTATATGCGAAAGACGCACGTCTTTGGATCGATATCGGCAACCGCATCGTCAAATTTACCGATCTCGCCGATCAGGTAACCGGCAAAAGCGGTCATGTTGTCCTGCGCGGCGTCAAAAGCTTTCTTGTTAGCCTGAAACCAAAAGCGGTTGTTATTTTTGTCCAGTTTTTTGAGAAAATCGAGTGTTTCTTTCGCCAGCATAGTTTGCGTATATTAGCATAGCCTTGGAATTATTATGAGAAGCATTTTTGCCTCAATACTGCTGTTGTTTTGTGTCGGAATGGCCACTGAACTTGCTTCTCAATCGGCGGAATACAAGATCGTCTTTAATACGCCTGAGAACTCCCAAACAGATGACTACGACATTTACTCGATCAACATCGATGGCTCAGCACGTCGGAACATCACCAATAACAAAGATGTTGCATGGACATATTACGCGTGGAAAAATCGCCTGTTCTTTGTGAGCGACCGCGATGCGTGCCGGCGGTGCTATTTCCTTTACGAATCGGACAGCAACGGCAACAACGTCAGGAAGATCTCAAATCTCCAGCTAGAAGATTCGTGGATGGGCAGCCGGAATAACGGCAAAGAGATAGTAGTTTCGGGGAGGATCGGCCCGACTGTGCGATATCAATTGTTTCTGATCAATACTGGAACCGGACATTTTAGACAGCTAATCAACGAACCCGCCGCGCTGTTTCGCGATCCGGCCTTTTCGCCGGACGGCAAGAAGATAGCTTATGTCTACAAGAAAAACCGGACGGATCGAGCCGAATTTGAGGAACTCTTTGTAATGAACGCCGACGGTACGAACCGCCGAAAGCTGACGACCTATCCTGCGGATGACCCGATGGCGAAAGAATTCGGTTATAAAACGGGGCCGCCGCATTGGAATGCGAAACACAACTTTATCAGCTATCAGTCGGAGCAAAAAGGCAAAAGCTCGATCTATGCCGTCACGCCCGATGGCAGGAAACAATGGAAGCTAACTACAAACGAACTTGCCGAGGGCTGGCATAACTGGTCTGACGACGGCGAGTGGCTCGTCTTCGATGCACGCGATGCGGCGACCGGACGTTACGACATCTACTTGTTGAATTACAAGACAAAAGCGGTAAAAAAAGTTACGGGCGAGAGCCCGATGAAATATCACCAGGCTCCGGTATTTGTTTCTGTGAAATAGGGATCTAACCGCCATGAGCGGCCGCGGCCCGCGCGCCGATCTCCTCAGGTGTCAGGTCTTCCTTGTGCGTGGCAAATCCCCAGAGATGGCCAAACGGATCCTTAAAATGGCCTGATCGATCGCCATAGAACTGATCAGCCACTGGCTTTAATACTTCCAGTCCTTCGGCGATTGCCTTTTCGGTAAACGCATCAACGTCCTCGACATAAATGTAAAGGCTCACCGGTGAGCCGCCAACGGTCTCGGGCCCGACGGCCATCGGCGGAAATTCGTCTGCGAGCATAAATATCCCGTTACCGATCTTCATCTCAGCATGGCCGATAATTCCGCCGCCGCCGACTCGAAACAGTTCCTCAGCCCCAAACGCCCGTTTGTAGAATTCGATTGCCGCCTCGGCGTTTCGACAGATCAGGTACGGCGTGATGCCTTCATAGCCATCAGGTATCGGTTTTGCTGACATAACCACTCTCCCAGTTGAAATTTCTTCGAATCTATCGTCTAAATACGTTTCGTGTCAACCGCTATGTTCCAGATTTGGAGGCCGTGCCGAGTGCAGGTTAAACTTGTCTGAATCGACGTCATAGAATGGATCATTGTGAACATATCGCTGCGATAGTACCTGTCACGCCAAGTGCCGACGGCTGTGAAGATTGCCTTAAGACCGGTGATAATTGGGTGCACTTGCGGCTATGCAGATCGTGTGGGCATGTCGGCTGCTGTGACAGTTCGATCAATAAACACGCGACCAGACATTACAACGCAACCCGACATCCGATCATCGGGTCTTTCGAGCCGGGTGAGGATTGGGGATTTTGCTACATTGACGATATGTTTTTCGAGAAGCTCGATCCAGAACCACCGACGATAAAGGGTGGTTGAACAAAAATGCGATGATAAACTTCCCCGCAATCCCGCTCAACGAATGGCGGCCGACCAAGAACACACTGCATTTGTATTTGCAGATCGTCGGCAAGATCCGCCTCATGATGCACCCGCGTGTAAATCACTGGTGGCACGTGCCGCTCTTTGTCAGCCCCCGCGGGCTCACGACCCGCACCATTCCGCACAACGGAAGCAATTTTGAGATCGAGTTCGATTTTCACGACCACGAGTTGAAAATACGCACCGGAGACGGCCGCATCGAGGATTTTGCGCTTTTTGACGGGCTCGCGGTGGCAGACTTTTACGCGAGTGTCATGGCAAATCTAGCCAAGCTCGGTATCAACCCCGAGATCAAGGCAATTCCGTACGAAGCTCCAACCACGACTCCGTTTGCCGAGGATCACGAAAACAGATCGTACGACAAGGAATATGTCGAGCGATTTCACAAGATATTGGTCGCGGTCAATGACATCTTTGAGGAATTTCGCGGGCGGTTTACAGGCAAATCGACGCCCGTTCATCTTTTCTGGCACAGCTTCGATCTGGCCCTGACACGGTTCTCAGGAAAAGCTGCTCCGCCGATGCCCGAGGCAAATATGGTAACGCGGGAAGCGTATTCGCACGAGGTCATTAGTTTCGGATTCTGGTTTGGCGACGACAAGGAAAACAGCGTGGCGGCCCCGGCGTTCTATTCTTACACCGCACCAAAACCTGACGGCTTAGAGAACGAACCACTGCAACCCGAAACCGCCTTCTGGACGCCGGACGGCGGCATGGCATTGCTGATGTATGACGATGTTCGCAAACGAGAAAATGTGCGTCAGAGGATACTCGATTTTCTCGAATCTGCGTATAATGCGGGTGCCAACCGAGCAGATTGGGAAGCTTCAAAGTTCGTCCTCCCAAACATTTGAAAACAATTTAAACTGTTTCTGCGTTTTCATATCATGATCGTTCGATTGACGCTGAACTCGTTACTAGCCATTACTCTCTTTTCGGGGCTACAAGCTCCTGCGCAGGCACAATCCGCTAACGAACTCGCTACTCTCCTCAGATCAGCTGCTGCTGCAGTAGGCTCGGCTAGGGACATCGCGAAGATCAGAAACATTGATGTTGAGGCCAATTGCCTGGGGCCAAAGGGGAAATACACAACCGCGATCTCCTCATTCCGGGTTGGCAAAACCCGTTTTGAGCAGACCTATTCGTACCGCTTACCTTCAGCCACTTTTATTAACGGTGACATTGGATGGGTCCGACACGCGAACGCGGACGAATATTCGCTCGCCTCGCCTTTTCAGCGGATGGCCGCCCGATCCCACGAATACCAAAAGATGGCATTCGATATTCAAAATTTTTTCAACGATCTTGAGCTGATCGGTGAAGAGGTTTTTGATGGCCGTCAAAGTGTCAAGGTCCGTGCAAAAAACGAACTGGGAATGACGACGAATATCTACTTTGATAAAACCAACGGACGACTCAATGGCTACGTCTTGCTCATCCCGAATTCCACAGAAACGATCAAGAACACCATCTTGGAATGGAAAAAGGTCGGACGATTGTTGCTTCCTTCCGTCGTTAGAGCTACCGATAGTCAAGGAGAGTGGACTCTTCGGTTTCACACGATCCGACTGAATATAGCTGATGAACGAATCCTAAACGTCCCGCCGCGAATCGCCGATATGGCCGAGATCATGCGGATGCACGAACTGCAGAAAACTGCACATCTCACGTACGATGCCGAACTCCTTCTCGGTGATTCGCCCGAACCGCCCGTCACATTAAGCCGCGGAAATGTGATCAGGAACACACGCGTCGAAGACCTGGCTCGATTCAAAAACTATTTTTCGTCCTTTAATTTTCTTGAATGGGAAGATATTGTTCCGCCAATGATTAAGATCTCTAAGGACGGAACCATCGCGACCAAGATCGTGCAAAAACGGGTACGCGGAACGCGAAAAGGATCAAACGCCGACACGGCCATACAGCATACTGTCTTTGCGTGGCTTGAGGTACTCGAGAAGATCGACGGTCGATGGAGACTAACGACAATTGCCTCGACCGATAAACCCGGCGATCAATGATCTATTTTGGTTCCTTAAAAATGGCTCCGTTCTTCATTACGAAAACCGTACTCTCCATCTTCTTAATGTCCTTGAGCGGATCACCCGACACTGCAACGATGTCGGCTATTTTCCCGGCTTCGAGCGAGCCGATCGAGCTTTCAAGCCCGATCACACGTGCTGCGTTCCATGTTCCCGCAATTATCGTGTCCATCGGCTTCATACCGCCCCATTCGGTCATTAGCCAGAATTCACGGGCGTTTGTGCCGTGAGCTATGACGCCGGAATCTGTGCCGAAAGCAACCTGAACCTTGTTCGCTAAAGCGATCCTCAACGCATTCCTCATTGCGGCGGCTGCTGCGATGGCTTTTTCACGACGATTGCCTTTGAGGAAACCACCCAAGGCGAGCTTTTCCACCGCCTCGCCGGCCATCATTGTCGGTACGAGAAACGTTCCTTTCGACGCCATCAGCTTCGCGCCTTCTTCATCCAGAAACGAGCCGTGTTCGATCGATGTGACGCCGGCACGGGTTGCGATCTTGATGCCCTCGGCACCGTGAGCGTGGGCAGCGACCTTGCGATTTAGCTTTGTCGCCTCGTCGACCATCGCCTTTAGCTCCTCGTAGGTGTATTGCGTGGTGCCTACGACCGCAAGGCCTTCGCTCAGGACGCCGGCGGTCGCGCAGGTCTTGATCACGTCGGCACCATATTTCACCTGATAACGGACTGCCGCACGGACAGCTTCCGGGCCGTCGGCGATGCCCGTACGAAAATCACCATCCGCGAGTCCGGGCTTATAACCATTCTCGTCGCAATGCCCGCCGGTGATGCCGAGGCTGTGTCCGGCTGCAATGATCCGCGGCCCCGGAACAAAGCCGTCATTGATCGCCTTTCGCAGGGCGAAGTCGTCGAAATTGTCGGCCCCGAGATTGCGGATCGTCGTAAACCCGGCCATCAGTGTCCTGCGTGCATTTTCCACGCCGAGCATCCCTGCAAACGAATCGTAATCCCGCACGCCCGAACTCTCGCGTTCCGGATCGCCCAGCGTTCGCCCTGTAATGTGAGTATGAAGATCAATAAATCCCGGCATTAGGGTCGCATCGCCAAGATCGATAACCCGAGCGCCCGCCGGGATCGTGATATTGGCGCCGACTGCTACGATCTTGTCGTCAGTCAGAACGATCGCACCATTGCGAATAGGTGCTCCTCCACGCCCATCGATGATCTGAGCGGCACGGATGACGATCGTGCCTTTACCCTTCATCTCGCCAGGAGCCCCGATCTGTTGTCCTGATGCCACAAGTGAGCACAGCGCGAATACAATAATACCGATGAGATATTTCATAAGGTTGTTGTTTTTCTCGATTTGGCTAATTTGACTATTTACATTGTAGATTGGGTTATCGTTTTATCACAGCTCCCAATTGATGATTTGCCAATGTACAATGGCCAATTAGATGATCGATCTACGCAGCGATACAGTTACAAAACCGTCCGACAAGATGCGCTCCGCAATGGCAACGGCTGAGGTCGGCGACGATGTCTTTGGCGATGATCCTACGGTCAATCGTTTGCAGGACCGCGCCGCTGAGATCTTTGGGAAAGAAGCCGCATTGTGGGTGCCGACTGGCTGCATGGGCAATGAGATCGCGGTCAAGGTCCACACCAAACCGGGGCAGGAGATCGTTACCGAAGATCGCGGCCACATTCTCAATTACGAGCTCGGGGCCGCAGCGATCATCTCAGGCGTTACAATAAGAGCCGTCAAAAGCGAAGACGGCTCGGGCCATCTGACATGGGACGAGATCAAACCGGCCCTAAAGATCGACCCTCCCTATTATCAGGCGGAAACCGGTCTTGTCTGTCTCGAAAACACACACAATTTTGCCGGCGGCAGCGTGATGGATGCTGCAGCGTGTAGTGATGTCTGCCTGCGGGCTCTCGCACTCGATCTGCCGGTACATTTGGACGGCGCTCGTATTTTCAACGCGTCGGCCGCGCTAAATGAATCTGTCGCCGACCTGACGCGGCATTGCGACTCGGTAATGTTCACGCTCTCAAAAGGCCTCGGCGCACCGGCCGGATCTATCCTGCTCGGCTCGCGTGCGTTTATCGACGAGGCCCGAATCTGGCGCAAACGTCTCGGCGGCGGCATGCGCCAGATCGGCATCCTCGCCGCCGCCGGCCTCATCGCCCTCGAAGAAGGCCCTGAACGATTACATCAAGATCACGAAAATGCGAAAGCCCTCGCTCGCGGCCTCGCCGAGATCGACGGCATCGCGATCGATGTTGACAAAGTGGTCACAAACATCGTTATCTTTGATATTTCTAAGACCGGCAAGACCTCGGCCGAGATCGTCGGCAAATTGGAAGAACATGGTGTTCTCGCGATAGGATTTGGGGATTTGATTCGGATGGTGACGCATTTGGATGTTGCATCGTCGGATCTGAATTATGCTCTCGATTCGATGCGCAACATAATTGCGCAAGCCCGCGCGTAAGCAAGGGCGAATCACGCAACGTTGACTGCTTCGCCCATGCTTACGCGCGGGCTTGTGCAACTATGAACCTCGAACAACTCCGAAATTACTGCCTCTCCTTCTCCGGTGCGACCGAAGACATCAAATGGGGAGCCGACCTGTGTTTTTGCGTCGGTGAGAAAATGTTCTGCGTGACGGGAGCCGATTTGATCGCGGGTGGCTTGTCGCTAAAATGCACGCCCGAGAAATTCGACGAGCTGATCGAACGCGAAGGCATAGACCCCGCCGCATACGTCGGCCGCTATAAATGGGTACGCATCCACGATCTCGACGCTGTCACGCCCGCCGAGCTAAAAGCTCTCATCGCCGAGTCATACCAGCTCGTTTTTGATAAACTACCCAAAAAGATGAAAGGTAAAAAAGGGGGAAAGTGAAAAAGTTCAGACCGGAGTGCTCAAAGCTTTTCACTTTTCCCCTTTTTCACTTTTAAACTCTACTTATGATCATCGCTATCGACGGCCCTAGCGGAGCGGGAAAATCCACGCTCGGCAAGATGCTCGCAAAAAAATTAGCTCTGCTCTATCTCGACACAGGGGCGATGTATCGTGCGGTTGCATTGGCCGTCACCCGCGAGGGCGTGCCTTTCTGGGACGTCGATCGCATCGCCGCGATCGCCGAGACGGCAAAGATCGATCTCGTCGGTGAGCCCGATGCAATGAAAGTCCTGCTCGACGGCGACGATGTCTCGATCGATATACGCACGCTGGATGCCGCACAGGCCGCCTCGCAGGTATCTACGATCTCAGAAGTTCGTCGAATTATGGTCGATCATCAGCGTCAGATCGGCCTCTCGGCTCCGAACGGCTGCGTCCTCGAGGGCCGCGACATAGGCAGCGTCGTTTTTCCAAAGGCCGACATCAAGTTCTTTCTCACCGCCACGCCCGAGGCTCGTGCCCGCCGTCGTTATATGGAAGACCAATCCAAGGGCCGCATCTCTTCCTACGAAAACACCCTCGCCGAGATCAACGAACGTGACGAACGCGACGTCTCACGAGAAGACTCGCCTCTCACAATCGCCGACGACGCCAACGTCATCGACACGAGCGAACTCGACCTGGCAGAGGTTTTCGAACAAATGCTGTCGGTCGTTCGTGAGAACAAAGGTGCGGCTGCTTAAACCTACATTCAAGAACGAAGCGATCTGGCTTGTTATCTACTCATTCGCCCCGTACTTTCTCGGATTGCTTTCCATACTCATCTGTCTGCTTACTAAATTGTTTGACTAACATAGGGGCAATCGGTAAGATTGGAAGTTGCTTTTTGATATGCTCCCGTAGCTCAGCTGGATAGAGCGACGGCCTTCTAAGCCGTAGGTCGCAGGTTCGAGCCCTGCCGGGGGTACCAACAGATTTTTGAAATTTCAGACCTAAGATCTGAAATTTGAAATGGCGGCTATAGTTCAGTGGTTAGAGCGCCTGATTGTGGTTCAGGATGTCGAGGGTTCGAATCCCTCTAGCCGCCCCATTTTCCCCTCCTTTGAAGTAAGTAAATGCGGCAAAAGATACTCCAGATACGCGGATTGCTGCCCATAACATTCGCAATTTTCACGTTGCTCTCCACTCCTGCAAAGGCCCAGGATCCTAGCAAGGATAATTTTGCGAACGGTGAAATTCTTGTCAAATTCTCCGACGGAGCAAATTCCAGGTATGCGGCCGATGCCAATCGTGCCGTTGGGACGGTTGTTCTCGATAAATTTGAATTTATCGGCTGGCAGCGGGTAAAGCTCCCGAAAGGGATCAGCGTAAAAGAAGCGATCGCTCGTTACGAACACCTTGATGGTGTGGAGCAGGCCCAACCTAATTTCTACTACCGCCTCCAGGCCACACCAAATGACCCCCAGTTTTCGAATCCCGGCCTTTACGGCCTCGGCAAAATATCGGCTCCCGCGGCCTGGGATCTGACGACCGGCGGCGCGGCGATCGTCGTCGCAAATATCGACACTGGAATGCGGATGACGCATGAGGATTTGGCCGCGAACATCTGGGTGAACACCGGCGAGATCGCCGGAAACGGGATCGACGATGATGCCAACGGCTTTATTGATGATGTAAACGGCTGGGACTTTTTCTTCAACGACGCGAATCCAACCGACGAACACGGCCACGGCACACACACGGGCGGAACTATCGGTGCTGTCGGAAACAACCTGCTTGGTGTGGTCGGTGTAAACTGGACGGTCAAGATAATGCCGATCAAGATCTACAGCAACACTGGCGGCGGTTCGACATCGGCGATGATCATCAATGCTTACAACTACGTTCGCATGATGAAGAATCGCGGCATTAATATTCGAGTTACCAATAATTCTTACGGTGGCTGCGACGAGGCGTGCGGCTACGATCAAGCCACGAAGGACGCGATCGACGCGCTGGGTGATGTAAATGTTCTACAGGTCTTTGCGGCCGGTAACAGCGGAGTGAATACCGATATCACGCCTTTTTATCCTGCGGCGTACAACAGCCCATCCGTTATTTCGGTTGGCGGATCCAACCAAAACGACGACCGGATCTTCAACTTCGGGGCAAACACCGTCGATCTGGCCGCACCGGGATTGGGCATTCTCAGCACAACATTCGGTTCAAACTCGACTTACGGCACAATGAGCGGGACATCGATGTCGACCCCTCACACGGCTGGGGCTGCCGCATTGCTGGCGGCTTTTAATCCCGATCTTTCCGCGGCTTCTCTAAAGGCGACCTTGATGAATACTGTCGATGTACTCCCGACATTCAATGGATTCAATAAGACTGGCGGCCGGCTAAATGTCGATCGGGCATTGCGAAACCCGACGACCTGTACGTTTTCGCCCGCCGCAAACACTGTGAGTGTGCCGACCAAGGGTGGAGTCTTCACTCTCGGAGTGGCTGCCGGGGCGAATTGCGATTATTCCGTAAGGAGTAACGTGCCGTGGGTAAAAGTATTGAGTTCGGAAACGATGAGTGGGAATGCGACCGTGACGTTTCGTGTGACCGCCAATCCAACGATCACGAGATCGACGACAATTATTGTTGGCGGTCAGCCGGTTACGGTGAGACAGTCCCGCATCGGCTAGTATTTTTATTATTCACTTTTCCAACTTTTCTTTGCGTCCGGGCGTCTAACACGTGTTGTGAATAGGAAAACATTGGGTTTTAGCTGGTTTATTGTCGGTTTGAACAACACGGTTTTTCTGTTGCGTTGGCTGTTGCCAAAGTAGTATATTTAAATATCAACGGTCTTTCGGATAATGTACCGAAACGTCTAGTTTCCGACGGACATTCTTTCGATAAAAGGTGTGTAACAAATGAGTAATTTTCTGGCCAAGTGCCTCAGATTCGGCGTGATCTCGGCATTATTTGTGTTTTTGACCGCTTCTGTTTGGGCGCAGATCGGCCCAGGGACCGGAAATCTCCGGCTTCGCGAGGCGCTTGATACGGATGGTGACGACAAAGCTGATTTCACCATCTTTCGGCCGTCGAATAACGGCTGGTACTCGCTTAAGAGCAACGGCGGTTTTTCGATCGATGGATTTGGCCTCGCGAGTCAGGACTTTATGACGCCGGGCGATTACGATGGTGACGGCAAAGGCGACATCTCGGTTTGGCGCGATTCGAATGGTGCCTGGTACCGCGTTAATAGCTCTAACGGCACGGTGTCGATCAACACCTGGGGCCTGTCCGGCGATGAGCCGGTTGCTCGTGACTACGATGGCGATGGCAAGACCGACATCGCTGTTGTTCGCCGGTCGGGCGGTCAATTGCAGTGGTATATTCTCAAGAGTTCTGATCTTTCGTTTCTGGGTATCATCTGGGGGCTCTCGACGGATTACACCGCACCAGGCGATTATGACGGAGACGGAAAATTCGATGTCGGTGTTCAACGCCCCGGAGCGACCCCCACAAGCAATGCGGAATTTTATATCTTGAGAAGCACCAATAGTTCATTGCTGTCCGCCACCTTTGGCTTGACCAATGATCTGGTGGTTCCGGGTGATTATGACGGAGACGGAAAAACGGACATCGCAGTTGTTCGCGAAGGTTCGACGGCGGCGGCTCCACTCCAGTGGTACGTTTTGAAGAGTTCTGATCTGGGCGTTATTTTTGTTCAATTCGGTATAACGGGCTCGGACCTCAACGCTCAGGCAGACTATGACGGTGACGGTAAGACCGATATGGCTGTGTGGCGTGATACAAACGGCACTTTTTACTATCGTCGAAGCATCGACCTGGCAACCTATATTGTTCAATGGGGTTCGCCAAACGATTACCCGGTTGCCAGCTACGACACACACTGATCTTTTCACACCTTAAGGATAAAATGGTTGAAGGCCTCAGTCTTCAGCCATTTTTGTTTATCGCAACTGTTTGTAGTACGTTTTGAGTATAAATGGCCTTTCTCGACGATTCGATAGGAACTAGTTTCGCAACGAAAACGATCGCGATCATCGGCGATCTGGTCGCCGACCAATTTCTCGACGGTACCATCTCGCGGGTCTCTCGCGAGGCACCCGTTTTTATCCTTAGTCATAAAAGAACGACGACACTCCCCGGAGCGGCGGCAAACGCAGCGGCGAATGTCGCCTCGTTAGGCGGTTCGCCGGTTTTGTTCGGACTGGTCGGTGAAGACGCGAACGGCGCGAGCCTTACCGCTGCTCTCACAAAATGCCGGGTCGATCCGGCCAACGTGATCGCTGATCTAAGCCTGACCACGACGACAAAAGTCCGGGTCCTCGCCGGCCAGCATTATGCGGCCCGCCAGCAAGTGATCCGGATCGATTACGAGAACTCAACTGCAGTGCCGGTCGAGGTAAAGGACAAGATGACTGCCGCTCTCACTGCTCGCTCCGATTCCTTTGACGCGATCATTGTCTCGGACTACGGCTACGGAGCGGTGTTCCCAGAGATCTTCGCAGAGGCGAGGGACATCGCGCGGCGACGCGGTATACCGATCATCGTCGATTCGCGATACCGGCTTGAAACCTTTACCGGAGCTACCGCCGCAACGCCCAATCGCGAAGAGGTCGAGCAGATTGCCGGAAAGGATTTTACTGACGGCGACTGCGCCGATCTGCGAGAAAGGCTCGCTTGCGAGGCATTACTTGTTACAAATGGCAATAAAGGTATGAGCTTGTATACGAGCGACGAAGCTCCCCGGCACATTGACGTCGTCGGATCGCCCGAACCGGTCGATGTAACCGGAGCCGGAGACACAGTCATCGCTGCATTTGCGTTAGGCCTCGCCTCGGGCCTGAGTTTCGCCGATGCGGCAACGATAGCAAACCACGCCGGTGGCATCGTCGTAATGAAAAAACGCACCGCGACGGTGACGATGGACGAGTTGGTCTCGTCGCTCGGCTCCAACCCAGTTGCTTTGGCATCAAATCAAACGAACTAAACACAAATGACCGTCTGCGCCGCACCGATCCTCGATCGCGAAAACCTCATCAACGAGATCGACCGTTTGCGCGAAGGCGGATCAAAAATAATCCTCGCCAACGGATGTTTTGACCTGCTGCACGTTGGCCACATCCGTTATCTCACGGCCGCAAAAGAGATCGGCGGCACACTCGTCGTTGCAATAAACTCAGATCGGCAGGCTCGCGCGCTAAAAGGCGCCGGCCGTCCTTTCCTGCCCGAGAGCGAGCGAGCCGAGATGATCGCTGCACTACGCTGCGTAGACCTCGTGACGATATTTGACGAACCGACGGTCGAGCAACTGATCCGCTCGATCCGGCCGGACTTTCACGCAAAAGGCACTGATTACACAATCGACACTGTGCCCGAACGCGAGATCGTCCGCGAATGCGGCGGCCAGATTGCGATCGTCGGCGACCCAAAAGATCATTCGTCAACAGAGTTGATCGGCAAAGTCCATACTGACAACTGACCACTGACCACCGACAACTGCTCCATGTGGACATCGCGCACAAAAACCGATCTGATCGTCGAGGTTTGGGAAAAGCTCGATTGCGAGAGCATCGGTGCCGCCGAACTTGAGGCGATCGAGGTCGTGGTTCGGGCAGAGTATGGTGACGGAGCTATTGAGTCGCCGATGATCGTCGCACGCTTGCTCGCCGACGAAGGCGCCGAGCTACGCCATTCAGAGATAATGGAGCTTTACCTTGCTCGGGCCGCCGATCGCCCCTACGACGCCGCTCTGCGAAACGTCGTTGACATCTCAGATCTCAAAAGCTGCCTGGCATCGATCCGCAAACTCGAAAACCTTAGGCGAAAATACCGTGCGGACAATGATAAGGACGGACTACGCCACGTAAAGACGCTCGCGATCGCCACCAAGGAATTAGCAGCCGAAACTGGCGCCCGGCAAAACGTCGACCCAGTCGAACGGCTGGTGAATCAAGAGGCCGCCCAGTGGTTCACGATCTGGTTACAGACACCGGATGTTTTTGACAATTGGGTTGACCTGCGTCAGAGCTCACAGGATTTCAAGGACAAGTTCAGGATCAAAGCAACCGAAGATTAGACTCATTGCGTCCTCTCGATCTGCATCTCGGCCGCAATGCGGTTGTATCCCGGATCGAACCTTAGCTCCATAAAAACCGGATCACAAATATAAAGCAGGTCCCACTCTCGCTGTTTCGCGGATTCAGCAAGAGCAGCAAGTGCCTTTTCCTTCTCGCCAAGACGGGCATAAGCCTTTGCAATATCGAATTGATATGGCTGTTTCTCGAGCATGTATTCGATCTGCGCCCGCCAAAACCTATTAATGCCGCCATCGGCGTACACTTTTCTCAAACCCGCGGCATCGGCTGGCGAAAACTCCGCACCGAGCATCATCCGGTTCTCGATGAATTTGCCGACTGCCTCGTCGTTCATGCCGAGAGCCGAGTATATATCATCGAGGAGATGATGAGCACTCGCCAATACGGGATCGACGCTCAGAGCTTTCTTGCAGGACGCAAGAGCTTCCTCATTACGCCGTTCAAGGTAGAAGATGTGGCACTGGTCTGCGTGTATAGCTGCGGATGTCGGATCGAGTTCGAGTGCCTTGCGTATTTCGAGAAGTGCGGCGTTGCCACGATTTCTCGACGCCAGATTCATCGCGTACCAATGATGAGCTCCCGCATAGTCGGGGCTGAGTTCGACCGCCCGTTTGAAGTCTTCCTCGGCATCGGCAACCCGCCAGTGCCAGTGCATTTTGATAAAACCGATGGTCGCATGCGGCTGCCCGAGTGACGGATCGATACTCATCGCCAGCCTCGCTTCGCCCTCTGCCTTTCGCCAGTTGCCATAGTCAAAGGCGTATGCATCTGCCAGAGCGGCGTGGGCAAGTGCGAAGTTCGGATCCTTCTCGACCGCTCGCTCGAGCAGCAATGTCGCCTCGTGAAGCGCTTGCGGCGATCGGCTTTTCCACAACTCAAGACCCTTTTCGTACGCCTCAAAAGCCTCAACATTTGCAGATCCGCGAGTCTCTTTTGCAATGGCACCTGCCCCGAAAAACGCCCATCCCGCAAGTACCGTGACGAGGACAAGAGCCGCCACCGTGACGCCCCAACGCGGCCAGTCGCTTGTGATCGTTTCTTCGCGGACGGTAATTCGTTCTCGAGAGACCTCTTCGAAAGCAATGAACGATTCGGGATCTTCTGGTTCGCGAACGTCCGCCGTAAAGCGATAGCCGCGCTTCGGTATCGTCTTGATCAACCGCTGCTCGGACGGCGGGTCGCCGAGCACGTGTCGCAGCGTCGAGATATGCTTTGCGAGATTGCCCTCCTCGACAAAAGTATCTGTCCAGACCTCATCCAGCAGAGCATCCTTATCCACAGTTTGCCCGGCCCGCCTCGCAAGCACTACCAGAACGTCAAATGTTTTTGGATGAAGATTGACAACGCGGCCGCTGCGAGAGAGTACGCGGTTCTCGACATCGACCCTAAAGTCGTCGAAATCTAAAAACTGGCGTGACTTGCCCGACATCGCGATTTTCAGAAAATTTCAGAGTTTTACAGGATTCTGTGAAATCGTCCGTGCTATCTGTAATTCTACTGAGATTTTCGGGATTCTAACGCACTATTGGCACGCAAAGCAAGATGAAAATTACCGTCAAAACAGTCGAATACACAGTCGAACGCCGCCGCACACTTGTAATCAAACGCGGTTCCCGCGAACCGAACGTCTGCCGAGCCTGCGGTACGCCGATGGCCGCCTCACAAGAATCGGCTGGCAACTACCAAGCCGGCAAAACATCCCGGCCTGTCGAGCTTGGAATGGAGGAGATATCATGTCACGAATAGAGTTGAGACGCAGCGTTCTCGCGATCATTGTTTCGGCCAATGTTTTGGCCATCGCCGCTTCGAAAATTACGACCGTCAATCCGTCGGCTGACGCTCAAAATTCGTTCACCGAAGACGTGCCCGCACAGACCTTCGTGGTGACGACTACGTCCGACGGCACGGGAGCAGGAACGTTTCGGACCGCGATCACGAGCGCCAATGCAAATCCGGGCCTCGATTCGATCACATTTAACATCGGCTCTGGCCAGCAGACTCTGCCTATCACATCAAATCTACCGGCGATCACCGATCCGGTGATCATCGACGGCACCACACAGCCCGGCTACGCGGGTACGCCGCTCATCAGATTCACGCCCGGCGTCGGCGGCATCACGAGCCTTATCAACATCACCGGCGGCGGCTCGACTATCAAGGCTCTGTCATTCGCTTCTTTCTCGGGCATCACGACGAATAACGGCATGATCGTGCTGGCCAGCAGCAATAACGTAGTTGCGGCCTGCCACAGCGGTACCGGCAGCGGCAACACGCAGGTTTATATAACCGGTGCCAACAACCGTGTCGGCGGTTCGACCACGGCTGACCGCAACTTCTTTTACGGCAACACTTCGAGCCGTGAGAATGTGATAATCCGCGGACTCGCGGCAGCCGGAAACCGCGTCGTTGGAAACGTATTTGGCACAACACCGGCCGGTGTCAGGCAGACCAATTCCGGAAAACACGTCCTGATCGAGAACGCTCCAAACAACTTCGTCGGCGGCACCGTCGGCACGACACCCGGCGGAGCGTGTACCGGCGAGTGCAACGTCCTCTCGGGCAGCGACAACGACGCCGTCGCGATATTCGGCACTGGTTCCACCGGAAACGTCGTTGCCGGCAACTACATCGGTATGATGGCCGACGGCCTCAACGTCAACCGCAATTCAAATTACGGCGTGCATATCCAAAACGCGTCGAATAACATCGTCGGAGGAAATGCCGACACCGCCCGAAATGTCATCGCCGCAAACACATTCGGACAGATCTGGGTCGAATCCGGGCCAAACAACACGATCAGAGGCAACTACATAGGTTTGAAAGCTAACGGTCTCGAGGCCGTGACCGGCACGTTCAACGTGCCTGCCTTCGGCATTCAGCTCAATTCGAACAACAATCTGGTTGGCGGCGAGACATCTCTCGATCGGAACGTTATCTCCGGCAACAACCGCAACGTGATCATCAATGGCAATAACAATCGCGTTCGCGGCAATTACATCGGCACTGACGCGACCGGAATGGTCGGACTGACGACTCAATTCGACGGCATTTTGATCAACGGCTCAGACAACTGGATCGGCGGATCGAACGGCACAACGGCCGCGGGACCGTGTACCGGTGCCTGCAACGTCATCTCAGGCAACGGACAGAACACGTTCAATCACGGCATAGCGATAAACGGCCCCGGAGCGACCGGCAACAAGGTCACGGGCAATTTCATTGGCGTAAATGCCGCCGGAACCGCCGCCCTTAGGAATGGATCTGCCGACGGGACTGGCCAGAGCAAGGCAATACTCGTCAACAATGCCTCAAACAACACGATCGGAGGCCTGCCGGTATTTCCATCCACGCCGACCGATGTCGGACCCGAATATTCTCTCTGTATCCAGTCCGGTAGCGTCCACTTTAAGGTCAATCTATCGACAGGACATTTTCGGTATCTGGATTGTCATAATATGGTCGATATCCAGGACCCGCCACCTGCACTGGTCTCGTCCAATCCCGATGATGCTAGAGTAACAATTCCTAACCAAGGTGTAGCTTTGATCGATTCAGCGGGTGGGACGCTGAGCATCATACCAAACGGGGAAGCGTCTAAGAGGCGTTCGGTCTTCGATGACAACTTGGCCAACAACGGACCCTGCGATTGTCCGCCCAACCTCGACAATAACACAAGCTACACCCCGCCGCAGACGATCGTCGGCCCCGTCGAGATCGGCGGACCGAACGGCAGTACGCTTACTCTGTTTGCAGGTAATCGTGTCGGCATGACCTCGAACGGAACTGCGCCGCTTTTTGGGCAATCCGATAAAATACTCGTCAACGGAACCGGTAATCTCATAAAGGACAACGAAATAGCCAGTTACACCAACGCCATCGAGTTTCTCGACCCCAACAATGCCGCGATCGAAAACGATTTCGATGGCTACACCCCGGATTGGACTCCGTTTTTGACTGCGATCGATTGCAGGGTTGACGGAATTACTACACAGAAAATCGGCAACCGTTACGAAATCACTATCACGGTAGCGAACTGTATTCCGAATACCCAATACCTGTGCGACATAAATGGCAAATATCCGGTCAATGGTTTGGCCCACACCATGGACTCTCTTTTCGACGGCACGCTCATAACCGACGGAACCGGTCGTGGGAGCATTACATTCGGCCAGAACGGCTCGTTTCCGGCAACCGGTCTCGTAGTTTATGGTTCGCATCTAGTTGCCGCCGTCACACCCGTAGTAAATTCTCAGTCTCCGCTCGCTCCAAATGTAACCTACGGCGCTACCTCACGCTTTTCCGCGTCAGCACATGTTGAGGGCCCTCCGATCTCAGGACGTGTCAGAACGCCGTCAGGACTGGGTCTGCGAAACGCCATCGTTTCGCTGATCAACCCGCAGACCGGCGAGCGGCGGACCGCGACGAGCAGTTCGTTTGGTTTTTTTCTGTTCGAAGATGTTCTCCCGTTGAGGACTTACACCATCGAGGTCGCGTCGCGGCGTTACCGCTTTACCCCACAGGCGATCTATGCCTTGGATATAAACCCGGAAGTAAATTTGGTTGGGCATGAATGAGCTTGTTCCATCTGTTTACATGTTCCGGTGTGGAACAAGGAAAGATGAGGGTCTGCCTGAATATCCGGTGTTCTTTCGGTTACACTATCGAGTGTAATGCGACGCTTCTACGCGAATCAGGAAAGTTTTGGCGAGACCAATGTCACGCTCGAGGTTGACGAGACCAGGCATCTGCGCGATGTTTTGCGTTTGAAGGTCGACGATGAGATCGCCGTGTTTGATGGCGTGGGCAACGAGTTTCTCTGCCGCATCGAGACGATCGGCAAGAAAGAAAGCTCCGTTGCGATCATCAAAAAGATCGCCGCATCCGCTGCCGAATCGCCGCTCGATCTCATTCTCGCCTCTGTTGTGATCCCCGGTGACAAATACGATCTGATCGTGCAAAAGGCAGTTGAGCTTGGCGTAAACACCTTCGTTCCGTTGGCATCCATTCGATCTGAGATAAAGCTCAAAGATCTGCCCAAAAAGCTCACCCGCTGGCGACGGATCGCGCTCGACGCGGCAAAACAATGCGGCCGCGCCCGGCTCATGGAGATCGGCGAACCGCAGGACGTGCAGGCATTCCTCAAACATCATAACGGCACCGAGCCAAAGTTATTCTTCTCCGAACGCGCCGGCTCGAAACTGCCCGGGCTAAAGCAACCTCAAAATATGCTCGCCGTGATCGGCCCGAAGGGCGGATGGGATGACGCGGAAATTGCAACCGCCCAAAATAACGACTTTAATATCGTCACTCTGGGCGGGCGAATAATGCGTGCCGAAACGGCTGCGATCGCTCTTACCGCGATCTTGCAGCATCGTTTTGGCGATGTTAATTAGGGTCGATCTTTACGGCTTTTGGCTTGTAATATGCATCGCCGCGTTGGCTCAGCTTGGCCTTTTCACCGAGCGTTTGAACTACGGAATCGAGTAGTTCCTTGTTAGCGAGTCTGAAATTCACCACTCCCTTCGCGTCGAGGTCAGGATCGTCGAATTGCACGACCAGATATCGGCGTTTCTCTTTCATAAATCCGCTAAAGATCGATGCGTACGGAACGTATTGAACAACTTTTCCGGTCGTTGTCTGCACCTTCTGCGATTGCGGATAGATCATCAAAAACGCATCGTACGGCAGGCTGAACAGCTCCTTTTGCTCCTTCCCGCGAAAAACGATGCGTAAATTCGCATCGTCAAACTTTAGGCTTCCCGCAACGTCGTCATTGTAGCCAAACATCCCGCCCTCGTACTTTGCTTCAAAGGTCTCGGGCGCGGGCTTTACCGCCGCTTTTTCGTTCCCGACCGGCCTCGGTTGGCTGTACGCCGCAGCCGAAAGGACGATCATACACATAGTTAACAACGCTAATTTCTTCATATATTGTTCCTGTTCCACACGGGAATTTGTCGGATAGTAAATAGACGCTTCGCGAGCGGATTTGGTTGTTAACCAACGGATCTTTTGTAGTCCCGTAGAGGGCGAGATCAGGCGGCGGCCTGAACAGCATCGAGATGTAAACTAAGCCGCCTTTCGGCCAGATCGACATATTCCTCAGAAACCTCCGAGCCGAGCCAGCGTCGTCCGAGCAGATGGGCGACCTTTGCCGTTGTTCCGCTGCCCATAAAACAGTCGTAAACGAGGTCGCCCTCATTGGTCCACGTCGTGATCTGATCCTCAACAAGGCGTTCGGGAAAGATGGCCGGATGCTCAAAGGCGATCTTGTCACGCGAGCTGGATGTGCCGACGTTGTAATTAAATATATTGTTCGCCTTACGCATCTTCGGTGCGATGTGGTCGTGGGCCAGGTCATTGCGGCCGACCTTTGTGATGCGAAACGATTTGAAGGCCTTTTCCTGTTTGATCGGTATCGTGATCGGGTTAAACGTCTCCGGCTTTCCCTTTGCGAAGCAGAACATGTACTCAAAACACTGCCGGTAACGCTTGCCGCAATCCGACGGTATCGGATTGTTCTTCTGGTAGATCATCGTGTCGTGCACCGCAAATCCGGCATCGCGAAAAGCAAACGCGTGAGCAAAGCTCGTGAGTGTCTCGCCGCCATTCACCGTCCGGTCGCCGACCACCCATATCACGACGCCGCCCTGTTTCGTCTTCTTATACAACCCCGCTGCGATCTCCTCGACCGGAAAATGATACCCGTTGTAATCGCGCAGATCGTCGTACGGCGGACTCGTGATCGTCATGTCGATCATATCGTCCGGCATTCGGCTCATCGTCTCGATGCAATTTTCGTGGTAAATACGGTTTAATTCCATAAGAGATCGCCGCCACCTTCGCCTGATAAAGATCCGAGCACAAATCGCGAACCTTTGAGCGGCCCGGTCAACACCGGATAAGGGCGACGCGGCAACAGCCGCCCAGACACAAACCTCGCGACACGCCTCAGAATACTGTCGTTTGTCAAAGCGGCCACTTATCGATAAAAGCCGAGATAAATGCTTTCTCCGGCTTCTGAGTCTCAGCCTCGAGGAAATCGCGAAACTGCTCTTGCTCGCTGATGTAGTCTTCCTCGCCGAGCTTTCCGGCAAAATAGACGACGCGGAGCCAGACGAGATACGTATTGAGCACATCGATCTGGTTGTATTCGACGATCTTTGTCAGATCGCCTGCCAGCCACAGATCGGTCACCTGATCGCCTTTGACATCGATCTTGCCCGGAAATCCACACATCTTTGCCAACTCATCGAGCCGCGGCGTCATATCGCGTGCGGAGAATAATTTCAGCAGATCGAGATGATCCTCGTTGTCCCAACGCTTAAAATAATCGATGCCTTCCCACGGTTTGTCGGGCCGCTTGCAGAATTCCGGTGCTGTGACCTCATTTATCATCCCGCGTTGTATCAGCACCTGCATGTCGGATTCGGCCGAGTTGTAGCCGACGAGTTGTGGCTTACGCTTACCGAGTGAATAAAGAAATCGCTCGATGATCTCCGCCTCATTTACGTTCATATCTTCGACAGGAAGACTCGGAAACGAATTCAACCCAAACTCGATCGTTAGCTCACGTTCGCGATTGTAAAATGGCTTTCGCGAGAGAAAGGCGATCGACACAACCCGCGAGAACATATACTTCAGAAACGGCCGCGGATTCGTTTCAGCATTGTACGCTGCCGAGTGTTCCCACAAATGCTGCATCGCATCCAGTTCTGTCATCTCATCCGGCAGGTCAAACAAACGCTTCGCCCCGGCAGCGTCCGGCACCCATTCCATATCGAAGAACAGCGCAAGTTCAGGTATAGAGTTCTTCAGCATATAGATTAACTATTGGTATATAAATGCCTGTGTTTGTTGGCGCTTACGCGAATGCAGAATGAGTTTAACATTCGCGCGCGTACTTGTACAGGATTATTTTCGGCCGTCAGTAACTTTCCTACGCTGCGGCTTCGCCGCTCTATTTGCGGAGGAGCTCTGCTTCTCCGTAGGGTGCAAGAATGATCTTGAGGCTGTGCCTCCGCTGGCGGCGGATAGCCGCGAGGTCAAGAGCGAATGAGTTACTCGATTCTTAGCGACCGCTCTCAGATCCATCCTCCGGACCCGACCCATCTCTCACGTTGGGATCCGGGTCGTCATCTCGATCATCCTTCTCTATCTCCAACCAGATCCGCGAGTCTTCGTTTACCGGCTCGGTATCGTCATCGGTATCGTCATCGGCATCATCGCTGGCAAACTCCATCTCTGAGTCTTCCAGCTCGATCGGTTCTGTCCAGTCTTCCTTCTTGTTCGGATTCTGTGGACAATCCGGGTGGATCGGAACCCACATTTGAACCAGACGGTGGGCTGAGGTCTTTGAGATGCCGAGCACTATGCCTATAAAATTGTACGTTTTGCCTTCGTCATGCATTTTCTTTGCTTTCTCGACCATGTCCCAGTCACGAACCGTCGTCGAATTGCGATAATGCAGCATTTCGATTGCAAACTTATCGAATACAAGACTTAAGAGGCCAGTCACATCCTTTTCCACCTCCATCGCGACAGTGTGTGTACGGTCATACAGAAGCTCGCGGCGGCGTACCTTTAACTGCTTGAGATAACGCCGCGTCGTGTCTGATCCGCTCGTGCCAATGGCAAATACCGAGTCGGCAAAACTGCACAAACCCCGTCCCCCCTGCATATCGCCGATCTCCAACGTCTTCGATCCGAGCCGCCGCTGAGACGGTGCGACGAGCAGAACGGACAGACCCAGTTCGCGTTTCAGGCGGCTTAGCAGACGAACAAAAGGCAGCACGTCACGCGTGATATCGTTCGAACGTTTCAAATGAGCGAGGCTGTCCACGATCAAAGCCTTCGGACGCTGCCGGCGGACGATATCTTCGACCGATACGCAAAGGTATTCGACAAAATTAGTGTATTTACTTGGCACTTCTGCAAAGGGATCGACCGCGAAGTGTTGAAAATTCCTGGTGAATTTGTAAGCTTTGCTCCCGGTCGAATATCTCGCCGCAAACTCCTGAGCAGTCTGCTCAAGATCGAGAAACATCACCGCGCTCCCTTTCGACGAAACCTCGAACGGGTCTTCGTCCTGCCTACTGTTCCTGCTGCCGCTGCTTCCCCGAGCGATCCCGTCAGCGATCTGAGCCGCAAGAACGCTCTTCCCCGTCCCGTGATCGCCAAACAGGATCGCCATCTCACCCTCAGCCCAAAACTCGCCAAATAACCACCGCTGCGGCTCGCTACTTTTGGCCAACTCGTGCAATCTCTGGCCGCCCGTTATTTCAAATATCGATGAATGATCCGCTGCCGCCTCGCCTACTGCTGCTCTCCTGTCGTCGTACATGATAAAAATTCTCGCTTATGTGAAATTTAGTGTTTCGTGGCAGATATACTAACATAACTGTTGCATTGCTGCAATCTATGTTATAGTTGCAACAGACGGGACGTATTTGACCCTGGATGACGCGCTTGATTCGGCCCCGTCACCGAAACGCCGAAAACACGGTGTGGGAAATGTATGGAACGCACGGAACGCCCACCAAACAAGATCGGCGGAATACGAATGATCGTTCCGATCAAGATCGTAGGTGTCGCGGACGGCACGTGGGATAAGATGGCGTGGCAAACCGATGCATTCTACGGCGCTGCTCGCCGGATTTACGGCGTTGCCGCTCTGAAACGGCTGGCGGCGGCGAAATTGATGATCGTGCCGCCTTTGTGATCTTTGACAACTGAACCCCAGGTTGACCCGTATCGCGACGCACGAAAAGGTCGTTTAGCGGCCGATTTCGTGTCATTGGTCCTTCGGCGATCGTTGTAAACCCAATAAAATGAGCTATTTCACTATTTGGCACGGTCATTGCCAAGATAAAGGCTGAAGACTGATCTTCTACTATTTATCTCGGGAGGATATCTGAAATGAAAAAACTCATAACCACATTTTCAATGATCGCTATTTTGGCCACGATGGCCTTGTTTGCTCCAAGCACTGCGAGCGGCCAGACACGTTACTACACAAACCAGGGTCGCTACTCGACGGTCTACAAACGTCCAAACGTTTATCGTCGTCACCGCAAGGCATTTAATATCGGTATCGGAACAGGAATCGGTATGCTCGTCGGCGGATTGCTCGGCGGCAAAAAAGGCGTTGTGATCGGCGGACTCGCCGGAGCCGGTGGTGGAGCACTCTTCACGCACAAACAGCGGCCAAAGAATTACGTTCGTACATTTAGGCGATACTAATTTAGGTTTGTTTTGCGACAGAAGAGCCTCGCGGGTCCGATCCGCGAGGCTCCTCTCATTGATCAGTGACGGCTCCCAAACTACTCGAAGATACAAGTCGTGCATACTTTGCGATCACGCCGCCCGAATACCACGGCACCGGCGGCTGCCAGGCGGCCCGGCGGAGGGTCAGTTCTTCGTCTGAAAGCTCGACATGCAGCAGACGCCGCTCGGCATCAATGGTGATCATATCGCCTTCTTCGAGTAAGGCAATGTTACCGCCGACCGCCGCCTCAGGAGCAACGTGGCCGACGACCATTCCATACGTTCCGCCTGAAAAGCGGCCGTCGGTTATGAGGCCAACTGCATCGCCGAGCCCGAGCCCGATGATTGCCGATGTCGGAGACAGCATCTCTCGCATTCCGGGGCCGCCCTTTGGCCCTTCGTAGCGAATGACGATTACGTCACCGCGATTGATGCTCCGAGCCATGATCGCGGCCATGCAGTCTTCTTCGCTGTCGAAGACTCGTGCCGGGCCTGTGATCGAGGAGCTTTTGATACCCATTATCTTGGCAACCGCGCCTTCCTCGGCCAGGTTGCCGCGCAGGATCGCAAGATGGCCCTGGGCATAGATCGGATCTTTGAAAGGACGAATGATGGTTTGCCCCGACGGTACTTCGCCCGAGACACGGTCGAGATTCTCGGCGATCGTCTTGCCGGTGATGGTCATGCAGTCGCCATGAAGCAGGCCGTTGTCGAGAAGAACACGCATGACCAGCGGAATGCCGCCCGCCTTGTGCAGATCGGTGGCGACGTACCGGCCCGAAGGCTTGAGGTCGCACAGAACGGGCACACGCTGACGGATCGTTTCGAAGTCATCGATCTTGAGTTCGACACCTGCCGAATGAGCAATGGCAAGCAGATGCAGTACGGCGTTGGTCGAGCCGCCGGTGGCCATTATAACGGCGATGGCATTCTCAAATGCTTTGCGAGTCATGATCTGCCTCGGCAAGAGCTGTTGCTCCACTGCCAACGCCAAAGCCTCGACCGACGCGAGCGTGCTCACACGCTTTTCGTCATCCTCGGCAGCCATCGTCGACGAGTACGGCAGGCTCATGCCCATCGCCTCGATCGCCGACGACATCGTGTTCGCGGTGTACATCCCGCCGCACGAGCCGGCTCCGGGGCAGGCATGTTTCTCGACCGCGGTTAGGGCCGCGTCGTCGATCTTGCCGGCAAGATATTCGCCGACGGCCTCAAAGGCGCTGACGACCGTCAGGTCCTTGCCGTTCAGATGCCCGGCCTTGATCGTGCCGCCGTAGACGAAGATGGACGGTATGTTGAGCCTCGCGATAGCGATCATCGCACCCGGCATATTCTTGTCGCAGCCGCCGATGGCGACGAGGCCGTCCATCTGCTGGCCGTTGCAAACGGTCTCGATCGAATCAGCTATGACCTCTCTCGATATCAACGAGTACTTCATCCCCGGCGTGCCCATCGAGATGCCGTCGCTGATCGTGATCGTCCCAAAGACCTGCGGCATCATGCCGACGCGTTTGGCGTCGATGACGGCGGCATCGGCGAGCTTGCCAAGACTCAAATTGCACGGAGTAATGTTGCTGTACCCGTTGGCCACGCCGATGATCGGCTTGTCAAAATCGCCGTCTTCAAACCCGACGGCGCGCAGCATCGCACGGTTTGGCGCACGCTCGACACCGGCCGTCGTTATCCTGCTTCGGAGGTTGTTTGCCATTGTTCTATTTGGATCGAATTGCAAAAGCCCGCGCGTAAGCAAGGGCGAAACACGAACGTTGAATGTATTGCCCTTGCTCACGCGCGGGCTTCCGCAAAACTACTGCCCGGCGGCAGACGAGCCACCAGTATGCAAAGCGACACGCTTTTCAAATGCTTCACGCACAAGCCGCACGTCCTCGAGGAAGGTCGGCAGTTCGCTCATTCGCAGGGCCTGCGGCCCGTCGACCAAGGCTTTGCTCGGATCGGGATGAAAATCGACGAGGATCATATTGGCCCCCGCGATCACGCCCTGAGCGGTGACATGCATGATGTCAAGAATGTTGTCGGAGCTTCGCGACCGCGTCCCGACAGAGTGCGACGGATCGATGCAGACGGGCATTCTAGTGATTCGTTTGACGACAGGAATATGAGCAAAATCGACCATATTACGATGCGGATCGCCGATGTTGGTCTTCATTCCGCGGAGGCCAAAGACGACCTTCTGATTGCCTTCGCTCGCCAGATACTCGGCCGCATGCAGCGACTCGTCAAGCGTGATGCCAAATCCGCGTTTGAGCAAAACCGGAAACTCCTGCTGACGGCCAACGATCTTGAGCAGCTCAAAATTCTGCGTGTTCCGCGTGCCGATCTGGAGCATTACGCCGGTCGGGTTGCCGGTTGCGTCGAGTGCCTCGTTGATCTCATCGACATGCGACTCATGCGTCACCTCCATCGAGATGACCTTGATGCCGTATTTGCCGGCAAGTTCGAAGACGTACGGAAGGCAATTCTTGCCATGCCCTTGGAAAGAGTACGGCGAGGTCCGCGGTTTGTAGGCGCCCATTCGGGTGCAGACCTGACCGTTCTCTTGCAAGGCCTTCATCATGCCCTCGACACTCTCGGGCGAGTCGACCGCGCAGAGGCCAGCAAAGACGTTCAGGTTGTCCTGGCCAAAGGTGACGCCGTTGTATTCAAAGCTTGTCGAGCGGCTGTCGTCCTTGTGGCGGCCGAGGACTCGATACTCTTCGGACACACGCACAGCATGATCGACGCCCGGAAAGCTCTTCATCTCGTCGAGCGACAGAGCAGCCGTATTGCCTATCAGATATATCTCGGTCAAAAGCTGCTCGCGGCCCTGCACTGTATGCACACGAAACTCGATGTTCGGCAGATTCTGCAGGTGGCTCTCAAGCCGCTGGAACTCGCGAGTGCTGGAGTCGATATTTGGTTTAAGAAGAAGGATCATAAAACGTACTACTTAATTAATATTAGAAAGCCTGATAGTCGAGTAGCGGCCCAACAGACGCACGGCCTCAGCCTGCGCCGCGATCTCTTCGAGTGCCCCGCTCAGGTCAGCCTCGATCGATGGTGCCTGAAGGTCCATATAGATATTGAACTGCCCCGGCATATTCCTGATCGGAAGGCTCTCGATCTTAGAAAGGTCGATCCGCCGACGAACGATCGGGCTCAGCGCATTGTAGAGAGCACCCGGCTGATTCGTAAGGCGAATGACCAACGACACCTTGCCACCGGTCGGCTGCTCCTCTTGCTTCGCGGAGAGCAAGGCAAATCGGGTGTAGTTCTCGCTGTTGTCCTCGAGATGCTCACGAAGGATCTTGCCGCCGTAGATCTCGGCCGTTCGGCGGCCACCGATCCCGGCACGCGTCACGTCACCGCTCTCGACCGCACGCCGCACGCTGCCCGCCGTATCGTCAGCAGGCACACTTTTGAGATGCGGATACGCAGAGAAGAATCGTCGGCATTGAGCAAGTGCGGCCGGATGCGACTCGACCGTTTGGATCGTCTCCATCGTCGCCTCAGGACACGCGACCAGATAGTGCGACACCGGCAAGATCACGTCCGCAACGATATGCAGCGAGCTATCGAGCAACAGATCGACACACCGATGCACCGAGCCGATGAGGCTATTCTCAAGCGGAGCCAAAATGAGATCCGCCTTGCCATCGTCGATCGCTGTAAAGAGGTCTTCGAAAGTCGGAAACGAGACCGTCTCGCTCGCATCGCCGAGTATGCCGAGAGCCGCCTCTTCGCTAAACGTGCCGCGGTCACCGAGAAACGCCACTCGCGACGTTCCGGTGAGGTTGGTCACCTCGGTATCGGCGGCAACGCTTGGCTCGAACGGCTTTTGATACGTCTTCTGTTGCAACAGCAGCGATTCATCGATTATACGCTGAAAGATATTATCAATGCTGTGCTCATCAAACGGGCCCGTATTCTCCCGACGCAGACGCTCCAGCACTTCGCGTTCGCGATCGGTGTCGCAAAGCGACGAATCGACGCTTGTCTTGGCGGCACCGACGCGCAGGGCGATCTCGGCACGCCGATTCAGCAGCCGAAGCAGTTCGCCGTCGATCGCATCGATCTCGGCTCTCGGGTTGTCTATCTTAACCTGCATCATCAAACCGCCGCCGCAACCTCGACCGGATGCAGCCACTTCAAAAATCTCGCATCACGTCCATTGACCGCGTCAAAAAAAGTCGCCTGTATCCGCTCGGTGATCGGCCCACGCTTACCGTCGCCAATATTCTCACCATCCACCTCGCGGATTGGTGTGATCTCGGCTGCCGTACCAGTAAAGAAGGCTTCGTCGGCATTGAGCAGATCGTCGAGTTCGAGCGGTTTTGCTTCCAGGTCGAGCCCCAGCTCACGTGCGATCTCGATCGCGGCGTCGCGTGTAATGCCCAATAGTATGGAATCCTCGGCGCGGTTTGTAAACACCTTGCCATCTTTGACAATGAACAGATTCTCGCCCGAGCCCTCGGCCAGCCGGCCGTCCATGTCGAGCAAAAGAGCCTCGTCAAAGCCGCGGCCAAAGGCGTCATTTACGGCAAGGATCGAATTGAGATACTGCCCGCAGGCCTTCGCCGCCGTTGGCAGCATACTCGAATGGATCTTTCGCCACGGCGACACGGTGACGCGAATGCCCTTCTCCAGGCCTTCGCTGCCGAGATACGCTCCCCATGGCCAAACCATGATCGCGACCTCGGCCGGGCATTTTCCCGGATGGAGGCCAAGCGAGCCGGTGCCCATATAGCAGATCGGGCGGATGTAGCAGCTAGTGAGTTCGTTTACTGCGATGAGTTCGATGATCGCATCCGTCAGCTCATTGACCGGGTACGGGATCTTAAAATCGTACACCGCAGCCGATGCGTAGAACCGTTCAAGATGTTCAGGAAGCCTAAAAACAGCCGGACCGGCAACCGTTTCATAACAACGGACGCCCTCAAAAACGCCGCTGCCATAGTGCAGAGCGTGGGCCGAGACATGAACCGTCGCCTCGGCCCAAGGCACCATTGCACCGTTTTTCCAAATGTACTTTACGCCTTCAAATGACATAGCTAAACAAGTTGCCTCCAGCCAGGGCCGGAGGCATAGGTCCGATCAATGATGAGCACGCGACGCTCAAACGCCCCAAAGAAACTGTCCGGGATTGCTATGCAAGCTCTTGTCGATCCCGGTCTGCCAATCGGGCCGGGCCTTCGAACAAATATCGAGAGCAACTGTATCTTCGAGCACCTCGGACGAATGCTCAACGCCCGGTGGAATAAAGAGCATCTGATTCTCGCGAACCGTCACGTCGCCGTCGGGCAGCCGAAAGAGCCAGGCGCCTTTCAGAACAAAGATCACCTCCTCGCTCTCGTGCGAGTGCGTCAGGGTGATCTCGCCCTCCGCGACCTCGACTTTCGCAACCGTAAGCGAATCGCCATGCGCCATCTTCCTCAGGTACGACGAGCTGACCTCGTTGTTTTGCAGTTCATTTAGATCGACTAGTTTCATGATGTTAGTTCTTTGCAGCGTCAACCAAAGTTTCCTGTGCCAGCCACGGCATCATCGCCCGCAGCCGGGCTCCGACTTCTTCGATCTGATGTCGTTCGCCGTCGGCCTCCAGGCGTTTGAAGTTTTCCTTTCCGTTGTCGCATTCGCTCATCCATTCGTCCGCAAACTGGCCGCTCTGGATCTCGCCGAGGATCTTTTTCATTTCCAGCTTCGTCGCATCCGTAACGATGCGGGTGCCGCGTGTCAGGTCACCGTATTCCGCTGTGTTCGAGATCGAATAACGCATGTTGCCGATGCCACCTTCGTAAAGTAGATCGACGATCAGTTTCATCTCGTGCAGACACTCAAAATACGCCATCTCAGGCGAGTACCCGGCCTCGGTCAACGTTTCAAAACCAGCCTGAATGAGCGACGTCAGCCCGCCGCACAGCACGGCTTGCTCGCCAAAGAGATCCGTTTCGGTTTCTTCCTTGAATGTCGTCTCGATCACGCCGGCCCGTCCGCCGCCGATCGCCGACGCATAGGCGAGAGCGACCTGAGCCGTGTCGCCGCTCACGTCCTGATGAACCGCCATCAAGCTCGGCACGCCGCGGCCGCGTCTATACTCGCTGCGAACGAGATGTCCCGGCCCTTTCGGAGCGACCATAAAGACATTGACGCCCGCAGGCGGCTCGATCTTCTTAAAATGGATGCCGAAACCGTGTGCAAACGCAAGATATTTGCCGTCCTTGAGGGCAGGCTCGATATCGTTGCGAAAGATCGTTGGCCCGAGTTCGTCGGGTACCGCCATCATGATCACATCCGCCTTCTCGGCCGCTTCGCGAGCGAAGGTCACTTCGAGCCCGGCGTCCTCAGCCTTTTTCCAGGATCTGCTGTCGGCGTGAAGGCCAACGATAACATCCACGCCCGACTCTTTCAGATTATTTGCATGAGCGTGGCCCTGCGAACCGTAGCCAATAACGGCGACCCTTTTGGCCTTCAAGAGGCTTAAGTCGGCGTCCTTGTCATAGAAAACATTCATTATGATTTCCTCTTCTTTATTAGATCTCTCAAAACTTTATGCGGCCGCCCGCTCTACTTGTTCGTCCGACATCAGTCGGGACAATCGATTGATCGCAACGCATCCGCTGCGGGTGACCTCGTTTATCGCGAGCGGTTTTAGCATGTCGATAAATGTATCCACCTTGTCCATCGTGCCTGACAACTCGAGGATCATCTTCTCATGCGAGATATCGACGACCTTTCCGCGAAAGATCTCGACAAGGCTCATGACCTCCTGTCGCTGCTCGCCCGATCTGACGGACACGTCGATCAATGCCATTTCTCGCTCGATGTGAGGCAAACTCGTCACCGCCTTGACCTCGCGAACGCGCGCGAGACGCCCGCACTGCTTGATGATCTGATCGACCGTCCGGTCGTCGCCATGAGTCACGACAGTCGCCTTGGACCATTCCGGTTCAAGCGTCTTACCGACAGTGATCGTCTCGATATTGAATCCGCGTGCGCTAAACAAGCCTACGATCCGCGAAAGTTCGCCCGGCTGATTGGCAACGATGATCGAAATGGTGTGACGCATATTATTTGAGGATCATGTTTCTCGATGCTCCACCGACCGGCACGATCGGAAACACATTCTCTTCTTTTGAAACGACGATGTCCCAAATGGTGACGCCATCATATTCGAGGCCTTGTTTCAGAACCTCTTTCAGCTCGCCGGGCGTTGTTGCTCGCAACCCCTGCGCTCCGTAGGCCTCGGCGAGTTTGACAAAGTCGGGTGAGATCGACAGATCGACCTCGGAATATGCACGTTCGTAAAACATTTCCTGCCACTGACGGACCATACCGAGATATCCGTTGTTCATGATCAGGACCTTAAGCGGCACCTTGTATTGGATCGCGGTGATGATCTCCTGATTGGTCATCTGAAAACCGCCATCGCCAACGATCGCGACTACCTGTGTGTTCGGAACCGCGATCTGCGCTCCCATCGCCGCCGGTAAGCCGAAGCCCATCGTGCCCAAGCCTCCGCTGTTGATCCACTGGCGACTACGTTTGAATGGATAGAACTGTGCCGCCCACATCTGATGTTGTCCGACGTCCGAAACGATGATCGCGTCGCCATTCGTGACCTCGTGCAAAGTCTCGATCACCTGCTGCGGCTTGATCTCAAATTCCGAGTAATCACACGCCAAGGGCACCGACTGTTGCCATTCGCGGATCTCACTCCACCACGGGCCGAGTCTCTCGCCGTGATCGGTCGCACCAAGCGTTTCGAGCATCGAAGATAGGACCTCCAGAGCCACGCGAGCGTCAGCGATGACCGGATACTCCGGCTTCCGGATCTTCCCAACATTTGAAGCGTCAATATCTATATGTACAACCTCGGCATTCGGTGCAAATTCCGCCAGCTTGCCTGTCACACGATCATCAAACCGCACGCCGATCGCCACCAGCAGGTCGCTCTCGGCAACGGCCATATTGGCGGTGTAAGTGCCGTGCATTCCGAGCATGCCAAGACACTGAGGATGAGCCGTCGGAAATCCGCCCAATCCCATCAAAGTCGGCGTCACCGGCACACCTAGAGCCTCAACAACTTTGGTCAAAGCCTCGGATGCTCCGCTCGAAACGACGCCGCCGCCCACGTAAAAGACCGGTTTTTTCGCCGCAAGGATCTTTTCCAGAGCCAAACCGAGCATCTCGTGATCACAATCCGGCTCGGCGACTTGCCCAGACAAGAAGCTCGTACGACCTTCTCGATATTCGCACAAGGCAGCGGTCACATCTTTTGGAATATCGATTACGACCGGCCCTGGTTTACCCGTGCTCGCAAGATAAAAGGCTTCGTGAACCGCTCTCTCCAGATCTTCGACATTTCGAACCAAATAGCTGTGTTTTACGATCGGCAGCGTGACGCCAAACGTGTCGACCTCTTGAAACGCATCCGTTCCGATCACCGCCGTCGGAACCTGTCCGGTTATAACGACCAGCGGAATCGAATCCATGTACGCATCGGCAATGCCGGTAACTGCATTGGTCGCTCCCGGGCCCGAGGTCACGAGCGCGACGCCGACCTTGCCGGTTGCCCGTGCATAGCCTTCAGCCGCGTGAACCGCTCCCTGCTCGTGGCGGACGAGATAGTGAGTGATCGAATCGCGATAGCGCCACATCTCGTCATAGATATGCAGCACCGCACCGCCGGGCAGCCCAAAGACCGTATCGACGCCGTTATCAACAAGCGCGCGCATAAGTATCTCGGCTCCGCGCATTTGACCGCAGGGTCCGGTCCTCGCCGTGGCCGGCTGGATCACCACATTAGCTGTCGAAACTGCATCTCTCATATCTGCCGCCGAAAGCAAAAAAGCCACCATCCGTTTTTTGGATGATGACTCTCGCGTCTCTCGCGTGTACCGATGTCATCACCCATTGCATGGATCAATAATGACGTAAATAAAAAATACAACTGCCTGACTACCTAAGGGATAGTCGGCAGTCGGTCGGTCAAAGTTTGAAAGCTTTCTGAGCATTACTACACGTTTTGATAAATCAAATAATATAATATTGATTTATGTCTGTCAACCCATTTTTTCAACTAGCGTCAAAATCAGATCGGCCCGAAGTTTTTAGCTTCGGGCCGACGGGATGCATTGATCCGTCGAGGCATCAAAAGACATAGGTATTCGCCGAGATCATCGTGTCGGCAATGCGCTGACGCGCGGCGATCGTGTTCACGGGCGCGTTGTTCTTGGTGAATCGCTTGAGAGCAACCAGCAGCGTGCGGCCTTCGTCGCCTTCGGCAATGGCGGCGATGGTGTTTTTGGCTTTCGCCTCTACACGCTGGATCGCGTCATTGCAAAAGACCGATGCCATGTCGACATAGCGTCCGGCGGCTTCTTCACCGTTCTTGTCCGCGAACTTTTTGGCACGCAAAATGGCCGTCTCCATCTGGTATGCGTCCATGATGATGTCGGCGCAGTTGACGAGGACTTCCTGCTGTTCGGCAAGATTCATCATGTATTTTTGAGCGGCTGTGCCGAGGACCATGAGAGCCGTTTTCTTGGCATTTTGCGCAAGTTTCATCTCGGCCGCAAGCAGGCTCGTGTCCTCGTCAAAGGACATAGTCGGATTCAGGATCTCGTCCTGCAATGCCTTTGCCGCCTGTAGCAAACCGAGCTTGCCTTTCATCGCACGCTTCATGAGCTGGCCCGGGATGAGCATCCGGTTGATCTCATTGGTACCCTCGAAGATGCGGTTGATGCGGCTGTCGCGATACGCCTTTTCCGCCGGATAGTCGGCCGAGTAACCGTAGCCGCCGTAGATCTGCACCATCTCGTCAACGACGTAATCGAGAGCCTCGGAGCACGCGACCTTGTTGATTGACGATTCGACCGCGTACTCCTCGATCGACTGGAGCTTGGTCGCATTGTCCGCTCCATCTCCGATCAGCGAATCGATCATGCCGACCGTGCGGTACGTGATCGACTCAGCGACCCAAGTGCGGATCGCCATCTCGGCGAGCTTGTGCTTGATCGCACCAAACGACGAGATCGGCTTGTTGAACTGATGCCGCTCGTTGGCGTACCGCACGGCTTCGTGGATCGCGAGCTTCGCACCGCCCGTGACCGAAGCTCCGAGTTTGAAGCGGCCGACGTTCAAAACATTGAATGCGATCTTCGCTCCGTCGCCGACATTGCCGATGAGGTTGCCGACCGGAATTTTTGCGTCCGACAGAATGACCGCCGTAGTGGATGAGGCCTTGATGCCGAGCTTGTGCTCTTCGGCACCGGGACGGCAGTTGTCGCTGCACGGAACGAGGAAGCACGAGAATTTTTCCTTTTCGCCATCGACCTTGGCAAAGACGAGATACACGTCGGCAAAACCGCCATTCGTGATCCACATCTTCTCGCCATTGAGCGTCCACGTCTGGCCGTCCTCTGAGAGCTTGGCGCCGCATTTTGCCCCAAGAGCATCAGACCCCGATCCGCTTTCGGTAAGGCAGTATGCAGAGACGGCCTCGCCCGAAATGATCTTGGGTATCCACTGCTGTTTGAGTTCCTCCGATCCCCAATAGAGTATCGGCAGCAAACCGATCGAGGTTTGGGCTCCATACGTCGAACCAAAACCGCTGCCTCGGCCCACCATCTCGGCAATGATGCAGCCCGAGGTCTGATCGAGAGCCATGCCGCCGTATTCCTCAGGGATATTCGCCCCGAGCAGCCCGAGATCGCCGGCCTTTTTGAGCAGCATGCGCCCGACTTCGTAGTCATGCTCCTCGAGAGCTGGCATGTTCGGCACGACCTCGTTGTCGATGTACTCTCGACAAGTGTCACCGATCATCTTGTGTTCGTCAGTAAAATCCTCCGGCGTAAAGACCTCAGCCGAAGTCGAATCGGCGATCAAAAACTCGCCGCCTTTTACGTATTCTTTTTCCATTTGTGGTTCCATCGTTTTATTCACCACAGAGAACACAGAGGACACAGAGTATGAAGAATAAGGTCTTCAAATTTATGTCATCCACGCTCGTCTGCAGCAACTCCTTTCTAAATTCACTGTGCTCTCTGTGTCCTCTGTGGTTAAATTCTTAATCCAGTCTTTCAAATATTCCGGCCGCTCCCATGCCGCCGCCGACGCACATTGTGACCATGCCATAGCGTTTTCCGGTTCGTTTTAGTTCTTGCAAAACGGTCGCGGTCAGTTTTGCTCCAGTGCATCCCAAGGGATGGCCGAGGGCGACGGCGCCTCCGTTTACGTTTACTTTTGACGGGTCCATTTCGAGGACTTTCATCACCGACAGGCCTTGGGCGGCAAACGCCTCGTTCAGCTCGATGACGTCGATCTGGTCGAGCGTGAGACCAGCCATCTTCAGCGCCTTCGGGATCGCATAGACCGGGCCAATACCCATTTCTTCGGGCAGGCAACCGGCGGTGGCGAACGAGATAAATCTCGCGAGCGGCTTGATGCCGAGTTCGGTAGCTTTGTCGGTGGACATTACGACCGCAGCCGCGGCTCCGTCGGACATCTGCGAAGAGTTTCCGGCCGTAACAGTTCCGCTGACGTGAAACACGGCTCGCAGCTTCGCCAAACCTTCGACCGAAGTATCCGCACGCGGGCCTTCGTCCTGAGCGAAGACGATCTCTTTGCGTCGAACACGGCCCTTTTCGTCGATCTCATCGACGAAAACGTTCATCGGCACGATCTCGTCGGCGAATTTGCCCTCGGCGATGGCTGCAAGCGCTTTGCGGTGTGAATTGTACGAAAACTCATCAGCCTGTTCACGCGTGATCTCGTATCTGCGGGCGAGATTCTCCGCCGTGAGGCCCATGTTTAGGTAGTAATCTGGATAAGTGTCGACGATCGCCGGATTTGGCCTGAATACGTTGCCGCCCATCGGGATCATTGACATCGTCTCAAGCCCGCCCGCAACGATAGCATCAGCACCGCCGGTCATAATGCGTTCGGCAGCGAGAGCGATGGTCTGCAAACCCGACGAGCAATAACGATTCACCGTCATCGCCGAAGTCTCGACCGGCAAACCAGCCGCGATCGACGCCGTCCGCGCCACGTTCATCCCCTGCTCCGCCTCAGGAAACGCACAGCCCATGATCACGTCATCGATCAGCGAAGCGTCAACTCCCGACCGTGTCACCGCTTCCCTTATCGCCGCTGCCCCAAGATCATCCGGCCGCGTGTTTCTAAGCGTTCCTTTCGGAGCCTTTCCAACAGCCGTACGCACGGCTGATACGATTACTGCTTCTTTCATAATTCACGTCCTCTACTGATTCTGCTTGTAAACCTTCCCATTCCGCATCACGAAAACCACATCTTTGACCGTCTCGATCTTTTCGAGCGGGTTGTCGCGGACAGCGACGATGTCGGCTCGCATTCCGGGTTTTATCGATCCACGCGTTTTCTCGATACCGAGCAACTTTGCCGGATTTGTAGTCAAAGCTTGGAGTATGGTAAGCGACGGTATGCCGGTCTTTTTCCACTCGTCAACGCCGTCGATCGACAGTCGCCCACGCGGCCATTCAGGCGTATTAAAAATAACGTCAGGCCCCCAGACCAGCGTCACGCCGGCCTTGTGAGCACGTCGAACCGGGTCGATGAACATCTCTTCGTTAGTTCTTACATTTCCGCCTGGTGTGCCGCCTAGGACCGCATCTATTTCGGTAAATGGTAGCGGAACGATGGCCACATTGTTCTGCTTTGCAATCGCAAGAGCTTCATTGGTGATTTGTACGGCGTGTTCGATCGAATCGACACCGGCCTTCGCGGCGTTCAAGGCACCGGCAGGGGTCCATGCGTGGGCGGCAAGTTTTGCTCCGCCTGCATGGGCCTCTTCGATCGCGAATTTGAGGTCGTCGACCGAATAAATATACCGCTGGTCGTCAATAACGAGCTTGATCACGGTCGCACCGTAATGCAGATTCTGCCTGATCGCTTTCTTGATCTCGTCGCGGGTATCGGCGAAGAAATACTCCGGTTCAGCAAGATCCTGCTTATCCGGCTGCAGGCCAAACTGTCCGCCGTACGGGGCGATTATCCTTCCTGCCGTTATGAAAAGCGGCCCGTCGATCAATCCCTCGTCTATCGACCGCCTTACCTCGACACAAGCACAGTTGCCTTCGTTGCCGATGTCCCGGACAGCCGTAAAACCGTATTCGAGCATCGACTTAGCATTTACCGCTCCCTGAATTGCACGTTTGGCGTTGGAATCGAGCAACGTCGTGAAGTAATATCGGCCGCCGTCACGTTTGTGCTGCGTGTTCATGCAAAGATGGGCGTGGGCATCCATCATCCCGGGTATTACCGTCTGTTTCGAAAGGTCGACGATCTTTGCCCCCGCAGGTATCTGCACGTCCGCACCGACCGCCTTGATATCCGTTCCCTCGACAAGAATTATTTGATTGGAGACAACCGAACCGGTAGCCGGATCGACGAGCCTTCCGGCCCGGATCGCCGTGATCTGTGCGTCAGTCAAACCAACCAGCAGCAAACTCACCAGCACTGTAAGCGCAAAGTTTCTCATTCGGATAAAGGCCATGATTCGGCTCTCCTTTTTATCAACTTCAACATTTCCATCCTTATCAAGCCGCTAAATGGCTGGATAAATGTCCAGTAAAATCCAAAGCTCCGACGGCTGCCTTCGTCGAGGCATTTGATGCGAGTTTCGGTTGTGAGCCGCGTGTTCTCGCCGTCCGCATCCAGCGAGAAATTCCATACTGCTTTTGCATAACCGCTTTTGTCGAACGCCTTAAAGTTTTCAGCGTTCACGTCCTGCAGGTCGCCCCACGGAGTCCAAAATCTTCCGGCGAGGCCAATGAGCAACTCCTTTGCCGGTCGCTCGCCGATGATCCTGAATTTGGAATAGCTCGAATTACGCAACGAAACCGCATTCGCTGACATCCCACGAAGCCTTAGGAGTGTTCTAATGATCCATGATTCACCGAAATCCACATCCTTAGCCGCTTCGTACACCGTCTCCGCATCCGCAAGGATCGCTATCGAGTGTTTCTCCTCAAAATCGTATTCGGACAGAAATTCGTCAATAAGCATGAGATCTTTGCCACGAATGCACGAATACTAGTGCATTCGTAGCTAACTCCTAATTATCAATCCCAATCGAGACTTCCTCTATATTCAAAGCACTTTTCAAAACTTCCGGCTCGATCTCAACCAAAAAGCCGCGCTTGCCGCCGTTGATGTAGATCACCTCCAGATCAAAGATCGTCGATTCCACATAGACAGGCATCGCCATTCGAGTGCCAAATGGCGATGTACCGCCGACTAGGTAGCCTGTATGTTTAGATGCACGCTCGGGCGTCGCTGGCTCGACGCTCTTGACGCCGATGTGACGGGCAAGATTCTTGGTCGAAACCAGCTTGTCGCCGTGCATCAGCACGACAAGCGGTTTTTTCTCGTTCGTTTCAAGTATCAAGGTCTTAATGACCGCGTGTTCATCCACGTCTAGCTGCCTGGCCGATTCGCCGGTGCCGCCTTTCTCGACGTAATCGTAAATTCTCGGTACAAACCCGACCTTTTTCTCCCTCAGAAACCTGACGGCTGCGGTTATCGGATGATCCATACTTATGAAGCCATCTCCTCTTTCGCCGCACCATCATGACAACCTAAGGCGGCGACATAGACCCCCAGCACGATATCGATCGCTCCACAGAAACCAGGCCACCAAACGGGAACTCCGGCATCCTCGATAAACTGCATATGCACAAAGTCAAAAACACCGTGAGTTGCGATCCCAATCCCCACGAGACGGCAACTCTTCGAGAATCCCAAAACTGCTATGCTCGAAAATACCAGAGCGAAAACACCTTCGGTCAGGATCACGGACATTCGCCCATCGATCGCTCCAAAGAGTACATACAGAAAGCCGATCACGATCAAGACGGTAGGGTAAAATGAGCGGTCCTTCTCAAACCCGGAGGCCCGGGCAAAAACCGCGAGCACAACCGCCGAAACTACGCCCAACAGATATTCCATCGAGAAAGAGCTAAACCTCCTTATACCTGAAACAGGTCGTCAGATGATCGTTCACCATGCCCGTCGCCTGCATGAATGCGTACATAATGGTCGAGCCAACAAAGTTAAAACCCCGATTCTTGAGATCTTTCGAGATCGCGTCCGAAATGTCGGTCTCAGCCGGCACATCGCCGTGGTTCTTTAACTTATTATCAAGCGGCTTACCGCCGACAAAGCCCCAGATGTACTTATCAAACGAACCAAACTCTTGTTGCACCTGTAAAAAAGCCTTTGCGTTCCTTACGGCCGACGCGATCTTTAGGCGGTTGCGAATAATGCCCTCGTTCAACATCAATTTCGCGCATTTAGCGTCTGAATAACGAGCGACTTTCGCCGCATCAAAATTATCAAACGCCGCCCGATACGCCTCGCGTTTTCGCAATATCGTGTCCCACGACAAACCCGCCTGAGCACCCTCAAGTATCAAAAATTCAAACAACATCCTGTCATCATGCACCGGCACGCCCCACTCGGTGTCGTGATACGGAATATTCAGGTCATTTGAGGCCCAGGTACAACGGTTCATAAGGTTAAAAATGTGGAAAAGTTTGGAGGTTTGTTTGGGGCAGGCCGCTTTTTCCCTTTTTCACTTTTCCCCCTTTTTCCTTCTATTGCTTCTCGATCTTCTTAACTATCAAATAGCACGCGGCCGAATTTGGATCGCCGACTCTGGACGCTTCGTCAAACACATTTACCTCGGCGACGATTTTTACTTTCTGCGTACGCTCGACAAATTCGCCCATGGCGTCTTTTAGCTTGAGGCCTTTGCCCTTCTCGTATTCATCGATCGAGCTTGCTCCGGTGCCTTTGTCGATGCTGGCATTGAGTGATTTTTCCGAATCCAGATTGTCCTTAAACCCTATCGGGCAACGCATCGGGTGTCCATAGCCGCTCGAACACATTGCGCTTCCCTTGTTATCGAGAAAGCCGACAACCTCGACCAGCTTGTCGTCGTTTGCCTTGTCACAGACGTTGGCATATTCGACCGGTGTACCAGAGTAATTGCATGCCGAGACAATTGAAATTGCCGTCAACAGACCAAGTGTGAAGTAGTTTCTCATTTTGAATCTCCTTTAGATTTGCGTTTAACCATCCGCTAAGGGTGGTTATGACTTTTTTGCTATGTACAAAGTCTTTTCAATGAACGCATGCACTACTCCATTCTTGTCTTTTAATTCGAGTTCGTAGATCCGGTCGATAGACTTTTCTGTCTCAGCAAGCTGTTTGATCTCGTCTATCTCTTCATCTCTTACATGAAAATCGCAAAACAATGTCGTCTTTCCCGGCCGTTTGAATCTGATCATGGCCGCCTTGTCCCAAACCGTATAGTCCGACCCGAGCCGCTTGATCAGCATCAGCATATAGATCGGGTCGATGGCACCGTAGATGCTGCCGCCATATATTGTGCCGACGTAATTCCGGGTCCGCCACGAGAGTGGTATCTTGACCGTGACCTTGCTCCAATCTTCGGCGATGTAACTCACCCGTCCGCCGGTGCCGCGATACGCCGGAAATAAATTGAACGACCAGCGAAAACGGCGGCTTTTGAAACTCTCTGGCATAAAGTTCAAAATGCAAGCTTCAGCTTGTATCTTATGGCGTCGCGATACAGGTTGCCGGAACCCGATACCTCTTCGCCGGGAACGCAGCCGCCCTCGGCTGCAAACGCCGGTTCCTCCGGCGTGGCCACTCCATTAGTTTTCAACTTGCGTGAAAATACGCAGGCAGCCGAGGGCGGCTGCGTTCCCGGCAAATGTGGTCTTAGTTTCTTAACGGCTTTCCAGTCTTCAGCATTCCCGCGATTCTTTCCTGCGTTTTGCTCTCGCCGCAGAGCGAGACAAAAGCTTCTCTTTCCAGATCGAGCAGATATCTCTCGCTGACCTGCGTCTTGTGATTGATCGTTCCGCCCGCCATTACGTGGGCGAGTTTTTTGCCGATCAGCACGTCGTGATCTGAGACGAAACCGCCTTGCAGCATCATGTGCAGAGCGAGCTTCATCGCGGATTCGCCCGCCTCGCCCATGACCGTGATGTCGGTTCGCTCGACGGGCTGGACGTAGCCGGAGGCGGCGAGATTCAGGACTTCCTGTTTAGCATCCTGTATTAGACGGTCGCCATTCATAGAGATCGCGTCGCTATCGCGGAAGAATCCCCACGACTTTGCCTCTTGTGCCGAGGTCGCGACCTTGCCCATCCCGATGAGTTCAAATGTTTTCTTTAGGAATGCAAGCGGATCGGCGTCCGAGGCCTTGGCGGCCGCGTCCATCGCACGCATTGTCATTTCTTTGGTGCCGCCGCCGGCAGGAATAACGCCGACGCCCACCTCGACCAAACCGATATACGTCTCACCGGCCGCACGCACCTTATCGCCGTGCAAAGCGATCTCGCAACCGCCGCCGAGCGTCAGGCCGTACGGAGCCGTCACCACCGGCTTTGCCGAATACCGCAGCCGCATCACCGCTTTTTGCAACGCCGCGACCATCATGTTAATGTCATCCCACTCTTCCTCCTGAGCGGCAAGCAAAAGCATCATGATGTTGGCTCCGGCAGAGAAATTACCGCCCTGATTGCCGACGACGAGGCCTGTGAAATTCTTCTCCACTTCGTCAATCGCGAAGTTCATCATCGAGACGGTGTCGCCGCCGATGGAGTTCATTTTCGAGTGGAACTCAAGACACGCCACGCCGTCACCGATGTCGATGAGCGACGCTCCGGGATTCGATTTGATAACGCCGGTCCGTTCCTTGATGTCCTTAAGGATCATCACGCCCGGACGTGCGGGCATCGGTTTGTATTCGCCCGCAACCAGATCGTAGAAGGAATGATTTCCGCCCTCGTTCTTGTAAAAGGTGGTCGCTCCAGACGCGAGCATCTTCTCGACATTCGCCGGAATAGCCTGGCCTTCTTTACGCATCCGCTCGACCGATTCGACCACGCCGATGGCATCCCACGCCTCAAAAACACCGATCTCCCAGCCAAAGCCCCACTTGATAGCGTTGTCGATCTCAACGATCGTATCGGCGATCTCGGGAATGCGGTTCGCGGCGTAGCGGGAGACACGCGAGGTCGTATTCCACAGGAATTCACCGACACGGTCGTCGCCCCAGACAAGTGCTTTTACGCGTTTCGCATTGTCCTCGATTGCTTTTGCGGCGTCGATCGACGGGAATTTTGTCTTGACCTGCGGTTTGTATTCGAATGTGTTGAGATCGAGTTCAAGAATGACTCGCTTGCCCTCGGCATCCTTCGATTTCTTGAAGAATCCGCCCTGCGTCTTGTCGCCAAGCAATTTCTTAGCGAGCAAAGTCTGGATCAGCTCAGGCAGAACGAAAACGTCTCGATCCTCATCGTCCGGCACGGCTGGATAAAGATTGTTCGTAACGTGTGCCGTTACATCGAGCCCGACGAGGTCGCTCGTTCGAAAGGTCGCCGATGAGGCATGACCGATCGCCTTACCCGTCATCTGATCGACCTCGGTCGGCGTCCAGCCGCCCGCGATCATCTCGTGGATCGTCGCCATCATGCCAAAAACGCCAATCCGATTTGCGATGAAATTTGGACGGTCCTTCGCAGGCACTACGCCCTTGCCAAGCCGCTGATCGAGAAACCCCGAGACCGCACAAGCGATCTCACCGTTCGTTTTCGAGCCCGGAATGACCTCGACGAGCTTCATATATCGCGGCGGATTGAAGAAGTGAATGCCGACAAAATGCTGTTTGAAATCGTCCGAAAACGGCTCAGCGATCGAGTCGATCGGGATACCGCTCGTGTTCGAAGCGATCACCGCTCCCGGCTTACGGTGCTTTTCCACCTCGGCATAAAGCTTGTGCTTGATCTCAAGATTCTCGACCACCGCCTCGATCACAAAATCGCAATCCTTTATCTTCGCCAGATCGTCGGTAAAATTCCCCGTCGTGATCAGCCGAGCATTATCGCCCAACATAAACGGTGCCGGCTTGAGCTTCTTAGCCGCATCAAACAGCGAATTTACAATTCGATTGCGAACCTGCGGCGATTCCAAAGTCAGGCCCTTTGCCGCCTCCGCCTCGGTCAACTCATTCGGCGCGATATCGAGCAGCAACGTCGGAATGCCCGCATTAGAAAGATGTGCGGCAATCCCCGCCCCCATTGTCCCCGCACCCAAAACTGCGGCTTTTGTGATATTCATAATCGGTAAAAGAAACGTAAAAATTTCGAGCTGATTTAATGTGGAAATTATAACTGAATGAATGTTCATTCAGCAAGCCCATAGTCGGCTATTGTGGTCGACCGCTTGCCTACCGTATAGTGTCTGTAATAAGCCTACGAACGGGAGGACTCAATGCGTATGTTGAGGAAAGCGATGGTTTTGTTAGGCGTGCTGGGCCTGACAATGATCATGGCCGGTCGTGTTCATGCGATCCGCCATTGTCACGATTTTATTGCATGGGCGATCACGGGCCAGGATGTGAACGGCACTCCGCATGACCGATTGCGGCAGATATTGCGGGCTCAGGGATACGAGATAGCTTTTACATCGACCGCCGCGGCCGCTGGAACGCAAAGTCGGCTTCAGACGCGCGACGTACTTATCTTCGGCAATGCGCATTCAGCGATGGTCAATGGGCGCGGCACCGTAGATCACTTTTTGCAGGATCCTGCGCAAATTGGGCGCGATTACCTGCCCAATGAACTGAGCTCTTTGCCAAACTACTTCGCGGGGCCAACCTCATGGACGCTCGATCAGTTCGCCAATCACTCTCGCGATATCCCGCCGACGACTGTTTCGATGCCGGGCACGGTAAATTCCGGCGTGTCAAGGATTTATCCTTTTCGCAACGCACCACTCGAAGTCTGGCGTAAAGCCAGGTCGGCACGTCCCGCGGGCACATGGGAAGTTACGGCGACATATCAAGGCTACACCGACGACCTGCGTTGGGACTTCGGCATGGGCATCAAACGCACGCTTTTGAGCACTACCAACCCGACACGCAAGCAATACGAGAACCGTTCATGGAGCGATGCCACCCTAGGTGCTCAAAAGGACGGCAGATGGCGTTACGATCAGGGACGAGGTTCGTTTTGGGCAACGGCAATGTGCACCTTCGGTGACAGCTGGTTTAGCTGCGATGGCAAGGAGGTCAACGGCATGACCGAGTATCCGCTCGCGATTCAGGGCCGGCAGAGCGGGGCTCAGGGTTGGGTGACCGTACCGCCCGGAGGAGCAGCACCTGCCGCCAACACCGTGTCCGGGGGCGTTGCGGTCGATGAGTTCCTCAGGTACGACAATAAGACGATCGGCTCGACCGCACGAACGCTTCGTGCCTTTGGCTCTCCGACCGAACAGGCTTGTCGGGCGGCCTGCGCCAAAGATCAGGACTGTGTGGCATTTACATTCGTTCGTCAAGGCGGCTACGCAGCAGGCGACCCGTCGGTCTGTTATCTAATGGCGAGCTTCGCTCCGGGCGTTGAGCATTCATGCTGTGTCTCTGGCGTCAAAACGACGATCAAGAACTAGACTTAAGACACAAACGATCAGAACCGATTGATCACCGTAACGCCAACGGACGAAAACTCGTCCGCTCGAACGAGTACGCCGGCGGCTTCCTCCAGCGTGACTATCGCTCCAATGAGCTGTTCGGGACGCAACCATCCATCTCCGATCATCTGCAGCATCTCCGGATAGCGGTGGGCCTGCATTCCGTGGCTACCGATGATCTCTAGTTCGCGGGCGATTACTTTGTCTATTGGAATAGGTGATTGGTGTTGGCCGGATTCCATAATGCCGACCTGGATGTGTTTGCCGCGTTTGCGTAGGGACGAAATGGAATTGACGAGGATGTCGGGATGGCCGAGGGCGTCGATGGAGATGTGGGCTCCGCCTTCGGTGATGTCGAGGATGGCTTCGATGGGGTTGCCATAGGTTGAGTCGATGACGACCTCCGCTCCGATGTCTTTGGCAAAGGCGAGTTTGTCTTCCGCGATGTCGATAGCGATGACGCGTGCTCCGAAAGCAGCGGCGATCATTATTGCCGAGAGGCCGACCCCGCCACAGCCGTGGATGGCGACCCATTGTTCAGGCTCCACTTTGCCCTGATCGACGACTGCGCGGAATGACGTTGCAAAACGGCAACCGAGCGATGCGGCAGTGACAAAATCGATCTCGTCGGGCAGACGAACGAGATTGTTGTCGGCATATTCAATGGCAACGTATTCGGCAAAGCCGCCCCAAGCAGTGAAGCCGGGTTGGAATTGGTGATCGCAAATCTGTTGAGCCCCGTTAAGACACGGCTCGCACCTACCGCAGACGCAGACGAATGGCAGCGTCACGCGGTCGCCTAGTTTGAAACTTAAAATTTCGGATCCGATCACGACAACCTCACCGGCAAGCTCATGGCCGGGAACATGCGGCAGCTTGATATCCGGATCGTTCCCCATCCAGCCGTGCCAGTCGCTGCGGCATATTCCGCACGCTTTTACGGCGAGGACAACGCCTGTTGGCGAAGGCGTCGGGTCGATAAGCTGCTCGATCTCGATGGGCCCGCGAAAATGTTCGTAAACTGCAGCTTTCATCCTTTACTTTTTTCGATTGTACTTTTCTAGGACGATCGCAAATGCGAGGTTCCTTTCGTTTAATTTGACGGTAAGCAATTCTCTTTCAGCGGCGTCGACACTCAAGCGGATCTTATCTTTCAATTCGGCGATCTCCTTGAGCATCTCGACCTCTTCGGGTACAAATTCGTTTGATCTGAGCATTGCGAAAGCCATTCGCATATCTTCGGGCATCGCAAAATAGCCGTCGAGCTCGAGTGGTTTCCCCGCGCCCTTGAGGTTATCAAAATCGCCGCGTTCCATGGCCTCGCGGATCTTTTGTTCGATGTTGATCTCGGATGGCATGCTCTTGACATGTTGTCAAAATAGGATAATACTTCCGTAAATATTCTAAAACACGGACGCGGACGCTCTCTCGAAAGCGGTGGTTTGTAATTTTCCACTTTTGCATCCCGTAGAGCTAAACAAATAGGAGAACATTCAATGATCAAGAAACTTTTGTTTGTGGCTTTAGTGTCACTATTTCTTTCACTTGGCGGTTTCGCTCAAGGTTCCTCAACGCCGACCGCAAGCCCCGAAACCACCAAACCCAAAACGCCGACCTTTCGCTCGACAAAACAACAGGTCATAGAAGCGCAGACCTTACTCAAGACGAGAAAAATGTACAATGGCGAAGCTACCGGCACGTCTAACGCGGAATGGAAAGCAGCGGTCAAAAAGTATCAAGGCGAGAATGGGTTGACAAAAACCGGCTCGCTCAACCGTGCGACGCTTGAAAAAATGGAGATCAAGCTGACGGAAAAACAAGCCGAGATCCCAGTCGATCCAAAACATTTGGCGACATCGAGTGAGACTAAATCGACCAAAACTGTAACCACGAAAACCGACGCAAAGACGACTACGGGGCCAAAACGCCCTGCGCCGTTTCAGGCGAATAAGGATCAGATCACTGCGCTTCAAACAAAGCTCAAGGATGCAAAGTTATTTTCAGGTGAGGCAGACGGCGCCCGTAGCGATGCATTGAAAGCCGCAGTTAAGAAGTATCAGGAAGCAAATGGTCTCAGCGCCACCGGCGGTATCAACGCCGCCACGCTCGAAAAGATGGGCATTGCTCTCACGGACAAACAGAAGGAGCAGGTCGCCGCACAGGCGGCTTATGATGCGGCCAAGGCACCAAAGAAATAGGTTGCAGGTCCCTTGATCGAGCAGGCCGGTGCGACGATACGCATCGGCCTTTTTGCTGACTATTGCAATCCGAGTTATATTTATCGCGTTTCATGCAGGACACGAACATCTACACATACCTGACGCCGATCGCACTGTTTTTCGTGCTGATCGAGGTCGCACTTGTGTTGATCTACAAGCGTGACTACATGTCGTTCCCGGAGGCGGTTGCGAATTTTGGCACGGCTCTGGCCAATCAAACGGTGAATGTGCTCGTCGCGGCTGGTGTCTATGTTGTTTACGGATATCTCTGGGAAAACTACCGCATCTGGACGATCGAGTTGAATTGGTGGACATTCATCCTGTTGCTGCTCGGCGTTGATTTTATCTTCTATTGGGTGCATCGATGGGGACATGCGATCAACATAATGTGGGCTGCTCACTCGCCGCATCATAGCGCGGAGGAGATGAATTTCATGGTCGCTCTGCGTGCGAGCGTGACGCAGCGGTTTTGCTCGTTCCTGTTTTTCTGGCCGCTGGCGTTGATCGGCTTTCAGCCGCTGCACATCTATATGGTGGCGGGGATTCATCTGTTTATCGCGTTCTTGCATCATACGGAATTTATCGGCAAGCTCGGTTGGTTTGAGAAGTATTTCACGACGCCATCGCACCATCGCGTTCACCACGGCGTTAATCTGCGTTATCTCGATAAGAATTTTGGTGAATTTCTGATCATTTGGGACAAGATGTTCGGCTCGTTTGCCGAGGAAAGAGAAAAGGTCGTTTACGGCATCTACGATCATCCAAACAGCTGGAATCCGGTCCGCATCAACTTTCACTTCTTTATCGTCCTCTGGCGATACGCCGTGGCGGCGCCGTTTTGGTGGGACAAGATCCGTGTGTGGTTCATGCCCGCAGGTTGGCGGCCACGAGGCTTGCCGCAGAAGGAAATGGTCGAGATCACGAGGGAGAATCAGATAAAATTTCGGCCGCCGATGTTCGATAAATCCAGAGCGTATTTGATCATCCAGCTCGTAGTTGGGATCTTCCTGATGATGGGCGTCATATCAAACCTAATGGCTTGGAACACGCCTCAGCGTTGGCTCGGAGCCGGTTTGCTCTGGTGGCACGTCATAAATTGGAGCGGCATTCTCGAAGCGAAACCGTGGCTTTGGATCTCGGAAAACTCGCGGATCATTGCGACGCTCTATGCGATCATCGCATTTAACCAACTCTACCAGCCGTCAGGAATGTTGTTCGCAGTCATCGCGGTTTCGCTGTTCTCGTTTGTCTGGACCAATCTCTATTTCCGCCCGTCGAGCCCGAAATTGGCAACCGCTTAGGAAGAGTTTTCAACGCAGAGGCGCAAAGGTGCCAAGACGCAAAGCTTTAAGAACAACTACTTGTGGTCTTTGCGACTTTGCGTTAAAAATTCTTTTGGTGGACTATCGAAGATATGAAAAATCTAGCGCTCACAACTTTGCTATTACTTGTCTCCGCAGTGTCGCTAATGGCCCAGTCAAACAAAGAAACGGCCGCCATCCGTAAGGTCATGGACGATCAAGCCGTGGCTTGGAATCGGGGCGACATCGATACGTTTATGGTTGGTTATTGGAAGTCGGACAAGCTTAAATTTGTCTCTGGCGACAGGGTCACATACGGCTGGCAGCAGACACTGGATAATTACAAACGCACCTATAGCACAAGGGCTCTGATGGGCACGCTGAGCTTCTCCGGCCTGGAGATCGATATTCTCTCAAGAGACGCGGCTGTGGTCCTCGGCAGTTGGTCACTGGCGCGCGAAAAGGACAATCCCAAGGGCAAATTCACCCTTATCTTCCGAAAATTCAAAGAAGGCTGGCGCATCGTGATGGACCATACGTCGTGACTCAAAAGCTTGGCAATCGGTATGCCCCAGAGAATGAAAGTAACAGATTCAACAGAAACAGATGTCTTACCGCAATTGGACAGACTCGTAGACGAACGTTTGACCAAATCTCGTCTCGCACGGGCGTGTGAATTGCTCGATCCTATCGAGGAACAAGGATTTGCCGAGGTCGCTGCGTCTGCGGACCTTGAGGAATGGCCAGAAAATTAAACGGGCGAAATTAGGCCGAACTAATGCCCCGTTGGCAGGCAAGTCTGACAACATATTGACAAGGGCTCAACGAAATACATCATTTCAGATCTCGTTGAGCCCAACCTGTCTCGCTAACGTTCGTCTCCCGCTTTCGGCAGGCTGACGCTGCCGTCGATGTAGCGGAACGTCAGCGTGTTGCCGTCGGCATCAGCCGTTCCCTTTGCGGCGAGTGAACCAGTCAGCGTGATCGGGGTACTGGCTCCCGTTGCATCCGCCACCTCGAACGTCACCATCACAAATTGCCGCGTCACGGCCGATGCCGTAAATGCTACGGTCGAATCGACAAGTATGCCGATCCGGCCGGCTTCGTTGACGTTCAACGTTAGCACCGAACCTTCCGGAGCCGCCTCGCCGAGTGTGATCTGCGGGTTCGAGAGTCTCGATGCGTCGTATTCCATTGTGAAGCTCACCGCCATCTCGTCACCATTTGGCGCGATCTCAACAGGAACGGTCACTGTCTTCGGCGAGTCTGAGGTCGAGTTGCCAACCTTGACCTCGCGTCCAAAGAAATAAGCGTACACATCTTCAATGATCGCCATCAGACCTTCGGAGGGCGGCGCCACGGTCGGGCCACCCGCTCCGGTGAGCGGATCGAGTCCTGTGGCATATCGCCTTCCCTGCACGACGTCGCCTGAGTTGATAGCGCCATCACCAAACGTTGCACGCGGGGCGGCGTCGGCGCGCTGGCCCTCGTTCGTGCCCACGCCAGGCGTGTCGAGCCCCGTTGCAAATCTGCGAAGCTGTGTCACATCAGTTGACAGAACCACTCCATCACCATCCGGCCGCGGTGCTACGTCACCCTCAAATCCGGGCCCGGGCGTTGGCGTCGCGGTGGGCGTAGCTGTCGGCGTCGCAGTCGGTGTTGCCGTAGGCGTTGCAGTCGGTGTCGCAGTTGGGGTCGCAGTTGGTGTTGCGGTCGGTGTTGCCGTCGGGGTTGCTGTCGGGGTTGCTGTCGGCGTCGGCGTCGGCCCGGCGCCGGTGAGAGGATGTTCCCACATTCCGCGGCCATGGGTCGCGATACGCAATTTGCGAGGCGAACCGGGCGCTATCGCCATGTCAAAAACGGCAACCCGCGGCAATCCGGTTCCAAGCGGCGTCCAGCTTGCACCGGCATTCAACGAGGCATAGACGCCAATGTCGGTGCCGGCATAAAGATTGTTCGAATCGAGCGGATCGACCACAAACGAGCTGACCGGAACCTGCGGCAGACCAGTCGCCACTGCCGTCCATGTAGGCTGTGCCGCAGAGAGATTGTCGGTGCGGTAGACGTTTGCCGCGAGACCGAAGTTCGCCAGAGTCACGTAGGCTCGATCCGTATTCTGCGGATCGATCACTGCACGTGCTATATATCCGACGGGCACGCCGCCCAGCGGATCAAGATCGACCAAAGTCGTCGCACCTGTTGCCGTCCCAAAGATGCCGCCGTTATTATGACCGACGATCCGGACATTGTCGTTTTGCGGAGAAATACCGATCGAACTCAGCGGAACGCCAAACACTTGACTCACAACCGTATGGTTTGTCCCCGCATTGTCCGAGCGATACAACCGGTCAGAACCGAAATAAACGGAGTTGGGATTGCCCGGTCCCTGTTCGAGCGGTGCATAAAACAGGATCGTTGCATCGCACGTGATCCCGTTTGCCGGCGTCGAGCTAAAACACCCGCGAATGCCCCAGCTCGCAGCCGTCGTGGCCCGAGTCGCGTAGCCCACCTGTGATCCACCTGATGTGAAATATGCGTGGTACATTCGCACATTGAACAGATCCGCAGCATTCTGATCGATCAGCGTAAAACCACCGTCGCCGCCATCCACACGCAGCCACGCACCGGCCGGATCGTAGTAATTTGTTCCGTTGTCCTGCGTTCCGCCGATCGTAAAATTCGGATCGGTCGGGTGCACGGCGATGCTCATGAACTGGGTCGCGCTAAACGTGGTGTTATTTAGTGGTATCCAGGCGATCGATGCGGCACTGGCGTCATTTGTCCGGTAAATACCGCCGTCCGAACCAAAATATACGATCAATGGATTGGACGGGGCAACCGCGATCGCGTGTGAATCCACGTGCAGGCCTTGCGCAGTCGTGCCATTCGTCGTAAACGCAGTGCCGCCATTGACCGAACGTCCGAAAGCAAGCGCGGGAGCTCCGCCGAGATAGACGGTATTGACATTTGTCGGGTCAACCGCGATGGCGATGTCGTAGAAGCATTGCGGTGTACAGAAGTTGTTGTCGATCTGCTGAGTCCAGCTCGCACCACCATCGGTCGATCTAAGTACGCGGCCACCAAGATTACCGACCGCAGCATAAAATGTCGCATCGGTATCGCCCGCCGGATGTATCGCCGCGAACTCACCGGTGAGTTCGCTGGTCGAGGTGCTGTTAAAGACTGATGTCTGTGTAAAAGTGACAGTGGTCGCGTCGGGGTTCAGGGCATTTGTCGAGCGGTAAAGCCCACCTGTACCGCCTGAAGCAATCAGATTGGCAACCAGAATATTCGGGTTACTCGGGTCGATCGCGATGTCGCGAACGCTGCCATTAATATTTCCCGCAAGCCCAGTCAGCTTAGCAAAGGTCGGACTTCCCCCCGCCGCGTTTGTCGAGCGGTAAATGCCTCGCGATGGCAAAATGTTGTTCGACTGGCCGCCAATTCCGCCAACACCCGACCCGGAGGAGACAAAGATCAAATTGGGATCGGTCGGATGAACAAGGATCTCGCTGATCCCGCGGCCCGTAAAAACGTCCACATTACCGGCATCCTTATTGAATGGCCCTGACAATGTCGCCGTTGTGCTTGCATTATCGATCCGATAAACGCCTACGCCAAAGAAGCAGTCGGCGCAAAATCCGACTTCGCCCGTGCCGACATAAACCGTCTCGGGCTGCGATGGCGATATGGCGATGGCGCCGATCGCGATCGATTGCGCGCTGTCCATCAGCGGGGTCCACGTCGTGCCGCCGTTGGTCGAGCGATACAGTCCGCCCTGAGCGGCCCCGACATATACGATATCAGGATTTGTCGGGTGAACGGCGATTGCAACAACGCGGCCGCTGGCCGGTGTTACCGGCCCGATAACCTGTGCATTCGGGATCGGAGCCGGCCCGATCGGCACCCATGCGGCAAGCAATGATCTCTTTTCGTCCGTGTCAGGGAGGTCTAAACGAGCACGTTCCTGTGATTCGAGTTTTCCTACCGCCTTTGGGCGAGCCTGCGGATCGATATCTTCGCCCTTGTGGAGTCCGCGTTTCATTGCGATACCCTCGGCACGCATCGTCATGAACTCTTCCTTGGTAACGCCCGATTTTAGATGCGACGGAATATCCGGATCGTCATTGTCCAGATTGAAAAGTTCGGCACCGGCCTTACGGAGTGGATCCCATCCAAGAACGAGTCCTATAAACAACAGTAAAGCACACCCAAGAACTACAAGCTTTTTCATATTTATTCCCTTGGTCAGGTTTCCAAGCGCGGCGGTGATGCCGGTGGCGGCCCGCCGCCCGTGTTGCAAGTCATCTCGACGACTGTATATTTCCTTTTCAGAGCGGCGATCTCACGACGCTGCGTGGCGATCAACTCCTGATAATTCTCAGGCGGGTTGCCCCAACAATTCTGCAACGTATAAAATCGAATGCCTCTTCCGTTTCGATCCACAAGCTGGCCCCGGCGGCATCGTGCTTTCAAATTTCTCAAGGTCTGCCCGACCGTGACCTTTGTGACCTTCATCGAGCCGTCGCGTGAAGTACCGATGGTGGTCCGCACTACCGACGATTCGGTTACCGGCTGAGGCAGGCACGGATATTTTTGGGCAAACGAAATGCCGCTAAGGAAAACCATACAGCCAAAAACTAAAACAAACCGCATCACTTCTTCGATCCAATGGTTATTCGAAAGGAGAGATCTGAGGCACGAATGTAAAGGAACCAATTCATTTTTACCATATTTCGGCTCGCTTTAACACCATCTGTCATAAGGATCGCTCGCGTTCGATCAAAGTTTTACGATACAGCCGCTGGCGTCCGATTCGCGGGCCGCGTCGAGTACTCGCTGCACGCGAACGCCATCGGCGAATGTCGCGGCGTGTTCGATCACAGTATCGCCTTTTTGTATCGCATCCACGATCACGGGTGCAAACGCCATAAAGCCGCGTGCAAATCCAGTGTCGGGCATTCCGGGCAGAAGCATACCGAGATCGACATCGATCTTTTTCCAATCGTCTTCTCCAGTTCTGGCGATCGAGATCTCCCCAAGATGGCCGACGCGCATCGCACCGCCCGTTCCGTAGAATTCCATCAGATTCTGATATTTTGGCCCCTCGGTCATCGACACCGAAACAATGCCGGTCGCCTCTGTCAGTTCACCGTCGGCAAATCTGAGCAGCATATTCGACTCGTCATCGCTCGTCACGGCTCGCATCTCACCGGCCGAATCACGACGCGATTTGATATGTGTCTGTAACTGGCACGACACGCTCGCGATTTCCACACCCAAAAACCAGTTGAACGAATCGATAATATGCGACCCGATCGCCCCCAAAGCCCCGCCGCCGACGTTTCGATCCGACCACCAATTCCACGGGATATTCGGATCGCCTCGATGCGGAGCCTGAAACTGAGCCTTTGCGTGTCGCACCGTGCCGATCGCACCGTCGCGGAGCATCTTGTATGCAAGAATGCGGCCCGGCTGAAACCGCAATTCGTGATCGATAATGGCAAGTATCGGCTTTCCGGCCGCAGCCGCATTCATTTCTTCAGCTTCGGCGGCATTCATCGCCATCGGCTTTTCACAGAGAATGTGCTTGCCGTGCTCGATGCAGAACAAGACCATCTCCCGATGCAAATTCGGCGGTGTTGTTATGACGACGAGATCGACCTCCGGATGCAAGACCGTGTCGCGCCAATTATCGGTCAGATGCCCGATGCCAAATTCGTCCGCAGTAAACTGTGCATTCTCCAAGCTGCCGCTCGCGACCGACAGCACGCTCGCACCGTCGCAAATCATAAAAGCCGGTATCTGCACACGGCGTGCAAATCCGGTTCCGATGAACCCGATCCCGATCTTCTCGTTCATAATTTACTTGTCGCAGAATAACAAAAAAAGCGTAAGGAACCACTCCTTACACTTCAAATAAAATTGATATTCTCAGTCTGTCTTAATCGATCCCAAGTCCGAGCTGTCGCGTCGCGCCTTTCATTCCGCGATTACCATTTTTCAGGAAGGTTTCATACGTTTCCCGATCCTGTCCCACAAGGCTGGTGATCTGCACGCCGACCAGGAATCGCTCGGTCGATACGTGCTGCCCGACCTTTTCGTACCGGCGGCCTATCGCCCGAAGAAAGACCTTGCCGTTCGGCAGATCGATCTCGACATTGAGCATTCGCTCCTGGCCGACGAGATATTTTTCTTTTAGGCGGATGAATGAAACAACAAACCCAAAACCCGTGCGGCTGATATCGACCGTCTCTCCGAGTATGCACGCAGCACGTGCTGCCTCGATCGCACGCTCGCAGTGGGTCTCAGGATCGAACCAGATCTTGATCGGCGCCTTATGATGACGACGTGCCGGAACCATGCGGTCCGACAAAGATCGGTTAAATCTTGTGATCAGCTCACGTATCATTAAATGTTAGGCCTGAAAAATACGCAGGACTTAAAGGTATACCCCTATTTTGCAAAAATATCAATAAGAAAAAGTGATGTTACACATTGTTAAGGCTGCATGGCCTTGCCGCCATTGTCTTTACTGGTAACGATCGAGATCCCTTTGCGGTCGAGCGTGAGCAAAAATGACCGTACGCCGCTCTTTTTGTAAACCGCCGGCGTAGCCGTCGCAAAGTACGTTTTCTTGTCGCGGGCCAGGTCGATAACGTAATTGTAACCCGTCGATTCGCTTGTTTTTACATCATCCGGCAGCAATCCGGCATTGATCAGGTTCTGAGCATCGGTAAACAACCCGCCATTTTGCAGACTGTGTGCGAGTTGGGCCTTCGAGATTCGTTCAAGCATTCGTTTGGCCTCTTCCTCATGCGTTTCGATCCGCAGGTTGTAGAAATAGTTCTTACCTTCGGCCTTAATTTTTTTTGCGGTCTCGTCGTCGGCCGTCATAATGACCCAGACCGACCCATCCTTACGCAGTTTGATCGACTGGACCTCTTTCTTGTCGCCGTCGTCGTTTGGCAGATTTGCGGTCACGGTCGCCTGATCGCCGGTGATGATCTCGCCATTTATCTCGATCTCAGCCGGAACCTGGCCCGCAAGCGCCTCGAAATCCATCGAGAATTCCTTAAGTTCGTTATCGGTAAGGCTCTCGATCGCAGGCCGCAGGTTGGTCAGGAACATCGCCTCGCGAAACTTCTTCTCGCGAAGCAGTTTGTAAAAGACCCGAACGGTATCCGCAGGGCCGTTTGGCGTGATATCGATCGTCGCCCCTTTCGGAGCTTCGGACGCGGCGTTGACCGCAACCGACGAATTTGCCCCAACGGCATTCGCATTCGCCGACGTCTTTGGCTCGGCGACAGAGCACCCGCCGATCATCGCGAACGAGAATACGGCCATCGTGAGCAACCGATTTCTATTGCCGGAAACTAACAGATCTATCATGACAAAAGTATTAAGAAGCGAAACAGGCAGACAAGCCCCAAAAGAAAAAAGCGACACGCTAATTCACAATTATAGCGTGTCGCTTGAAAAGTTTAAACAGTTTTTTTCTATAGATCGCCCTCGCGGACCTCTGGCTCGGTCGCCGGCACAACATCGCTATTGCCCGGCATCAGCTTCTCGCGGCCGACGAAATAGAGGATCACGGCAAGGATCGCAAATGGCACAGCGCCCAGCCACCACCCGTGATCGCCGCCAAAGAACGGATTGCTCGCCGTCGCCCACTTATTAGACGAATCCTGTAGATCCTTAAGCCACGGCACGACGGCGAAGATCGCGATCAAAATGCCCGAGATCGCACCACCCGCGATATAACCCGAGGCGAGCAATACGCCGTGCGATTTGTCGGTCTCAGCGACGATCTCGTCCTCGGTCAGGTTCTTCTTGGCGAGTTTCTTCTTGAGATAAACATCTACGATCTTACGAACCACGCCGCCGACAAAGATCGGTGCGCTGGTCGCTATCGGCAGATACAGTCCCACGGCAAACGCCAGCGATGGCACGCCGACAAGCTCGAGCATTACCGCGATCATCGCACCCAACAAGACAAGGCCCCATGGCAGATCCTGACCCAAAACGCCTTTGATGATATAGCTCATCAACGTTGCTTTTGGAGCGTCGTATCGGGTGAGGTTGTTGCCTTGAGCGTCGGTCTTGATAACACCATTGATCGCCGGATCGACTAGATAAACTGGTGCTCCCTGATTGTTGACCAAATATTTCCCGATCTGGCCCGATTTCGGATCGGTGTTTTGCCAGACACGATATTCGGTCTTGTCCGTCGCAAAATCTCCGATATGTACGGTCTCGCTCTTGAGTTTTCCGCCTTCTCTAAAAAGCTTGTCCTCGGTTACCGTAAATCCCGCCGCAAAGGCGGTCGCGTCAACCTTCTGGTAATACGTGCTGTTGGTATTCAAATAAAGGAGTAGCGGCCCGAGCACAAGTGCCGACGCAAGAGCGCCGACAAGGATGGCGAGCTGCTGTTTCCTCGGCGTACTGCCGACCCAGAAACCGGTTTTCAGATCCTGCGATGTCGTTCCGCCATTCGAGGCCGCAATGCAAACGATACCGCCGATCGACAGCGCCGTAACAAAATACGGATCCGATGCCGTCCAGCCAAGTGCCAAAAACACGAGACAGGTAAACAGCAGCGTCGCCACCGTCATGCCCGAGATCGGATTTGACGATGAACCGACCTCGCCGGTCAGCCGCGACGAAACCGTCACAAAAAGGAACCCGAGAATAATGATCAGTATCGCCCCGAGGATCGAGACGATCGGATCATTAAACAAGAACAATCCTAGCGAAGGCGACAACATGATCGCACCCAGCAGGACGATCAGGCCGATGATGACGTATTTCATCGACATGTCCTGATCGGTTCTCTCGATACCTTCCGCGTCGCCCTTTGACCCGCGAAGATCGGCAAGGCCGGACTTCAGGCCGCTCCAGATCGTCGGCATACTCCTCGCGAGCGAGATAATTCCCGCCGCCGTGACCGCACCGGCACCGATATACAAAATGTATTCGCTGCGAATATTGCCCGGCGACATCGCGGCGATATTCTTGCCCACGGCAGGTGCGAGCGGATTTGTCAGCCCCTCGCCAAAGAATTTGATCATCGGGATCAGTATCAGGTACGACAAAATGCCGCCGCCAAACATGATCGCCGAGATATACGGCCCGATAATGTAGCCGACGCCGAGCAGTGCAGGGTTGTTTTCGAGATGTACCGAACCGCCTTTTAGCACCGTGTCGGGCAGATCCTTGCCCGGCTCGGGATTCCATGCCGAAAAGACGTCCATCACCGATTTGTAAATAAACCCAAGTCCAAAGCCCGCCGCGATGATCTTGCCGCGATGCAAAACCTCAGCGTCGGACGAAGCCTCACCGCCGCCCGCGTGTGCCGCATCGCGAGATTCCTTCGAGGCACCGGCGATCAAAACCTGCGCGCACGCCGTACCCTCAGGATATTTCAAAATGCCATGCTGATCTTTAATGAGCGCTCGCCTCAGCGGGATCATCATCAGAATTCCCAGCAATCCGCCAAGCACCGCCACCAGCGTCACCCGCCAAATATCAAGGTCAAATCCCAAAATAAGGATCGCCGGCATGGTCACACCGACGCCAAAAGCGATCGATTCACCGGCCGAGCCGGCTGTCTGCATCACGTTCGACTCAAGGATCGTCGCATCACGCACGCCAACCTTCGACATCAGCCGAAACAGCGTGATCGCGATCACTGCCACCGGTATCGAGGCCGAGACGGTCAATCCTGTCTTCAAAACAAGATAGAGCGACGATGCACCAAAGATGATTCCCAGCAACGTGCCGACGATCAACGGAAAGGCACTAAGCTCACGCAAATTGGTAACGCTCGCCGGAATATAGGGTTTGAAATTCTCGAGAAACGGATTCTTCATCTTGAAGTTGCTCCTTTAGAGTGCGGATTCGGTTAGGGGAAAGGTCTGTATGGAATTTACAGCGAATTTGATTTTCAAGCAAATGTTTTAGAGCATAAAACACCACAACAACGACTCTGATCCGGAAGAAAACCAATATATCACTTTGCCAAGCCCGCATCTGATCAACTTCGGGCGATTAAGCCCGATACGAAAAGGCTTGACATTTGCGCCTCGTTGTGCTATTGTTGCAACATTATCTTGTGAATGGGGTAACACACATTTTTTTGTCGGCTTGCCGGCCGTCGGGATCCATTTGTGGCACACGTGTGGCACAATTTAAATGTTTTTTTAAAAAAACCGTAAAATTAGCGATAAATATCGCCGTAACACTAGATATATCAACGAATTACAGTGTTACAACACAGGTGAAACAAGGGTGAAACAGCATGAAACAACGTGAAACAGAGTCAGTGGCGTGGACACCGTAACCCATTTATTAACAATAACTAACAAGCCGAGTGGCATTTTTCGTGTTTCACGTATGTCCGAGCAGATTCCAAATACAATCTCAAGAACGACCTAGCTTGTTCCGTGTATGTATAACGAACATAGATCAGGGTTCAATTTTCTCTTGTCTATCTCTATCGACGGTTTTTCAAGGAACTCCGATAGATTCATCACCGCCTGTGGTAAATTGATGTCATCAAAAAAAACGAGGAATGTCGCTAATGAAAATCAAGTACCTTCTCCAGTCCTCTGCGTCTTTGCGTCTCTGCGGTTTAATTCTGGTAGTAACGGCCAGCGCGTGGGCACAACTGCCGGCGCCAAAAGACACGCTCGGCTTTATGCCCGGTGACGACCGCAAACTAGCGAGTTGGTCGAGTATCGTGGACTATTTTCAGAAACTCGACAAAGCATCCGACCGGATGACGTTTCAGGAGATCGGCAAGACGACGATGGGCGTGCCTTTTGTTTACGCGACGATCAGTTCGCCGGAGAATCTGAAGACGATCAAGAAGTATGAGGACATCAATGCAAAGCTCGCCGATCCGCGAAAGATCGGCGGAACGCGGACATCCTTGTCCGCGAGAGATGCAGCCGCAAAGGCGCTGATCGCCCAAGGCAAAACCATCGTCCTCATAACCTGCGGCATTCACTCGACCGAGGTCGGCTCGACACTGTCGTCGATGCTCATCGCACACAGGCTGGCAAGTAGCAACGAGCCTGAGATCCAAAACATTCTAAAAAACACTATCATCCTACTCGTCCCGAGCCTCAACCCCGACGGAGTCGATATCGTCAAAAACTGGTACGACAAAACGCTCGGTACGCCGTACGAAGGCACTACGCCGCCCGAGCTTTATCACAAATACGTCGGCCACGATAACAACCGCGACTGGTACGCCTTTACGCAGGTTGAGACACAGCTCACGGTCGACAAGATCCACAACGTCTGGCACCCGCAGATCGTGCACGACATCCATCAGCAAGGCACCAACGGCGCGCGGCTGTTCCTGCCGCCCTATATGGCACCCGTCGAGCCAAACGTGCCAAAACAGATCGTCGAGGGCTACACCGAACTCGGCAACGCCATGGCCGCCGACCTGCGTTCGAAAGGCTTTGAAGGGATAACGACAAACACAACCTACGATGCCTGGACACCCGCACGCGCATATTCGCACTACCACGGCGGCGTGCGGATCTTGAGCGAAACCGCCTCGGCACGGATCGCGTCGCCGATCACAATGAAATTCGAAGACCTCCGCGGAGCCTCCGGCGGCCTCGACGCCAAAAAAGAATCCCCAAACTTCGGCCCCCTCTGGAAAGGCGGCGAATGGAAGCTCCGAAACATCACCGACTACATGACCGGCGCCGCATTCAGCCTGCTAAATCACGCGGCGAATAATCGCGAGAAGTGGTTGTCGCGGTTTTATGAGATCGGGAAAGAGGCGGTGCGACCTCGGAAGAAGGGAGAACTGTTCGCTTTCATTCTTCCGACCACGCCGGAAGTCAAGGCTCCTGATAACTTGAATGAAGTGCAGGATGCCGGTAGTAAAAGACTGGGTCCGGATGTGCGGCGCGAAACACTGATCGGAATCCTTGAGCGGGCTGGGGTAGAAACTTTACGACCTACACGACTCCGTGTAAACGGCAAAACCTATGCAGAAGGAACGTCCATCGTTAGGCTGGATCAACCATATGGAGCTTTTGCGAAGGCTCTTATGGAACGTCAGACTTACCCGGATCTGATGGATGATAAAGGCAATCCAATAACCCCTTATGATGTCACAGCTCACACGCTACCATTACTAATGGATGTCGACGTAATCCCAATGTATGAGGTCTTTAATACAAATCCTCCAGCAACGAAGTCTCTCGCGTCGGGTAGTGGCTGCGGTTGTAGCGATGGGCCGCGATTCGCAGTCTATAAATCCAGTCCCTCGAACATGGACTACGGCTGGACAAATTGGATCGTTGAGAAAAGTGGCTTTAATACCATATGCTGCGGCATGTTTGATTCGATCAAAGACAGCGAGCTAAGAACAGGCATTAAAGACCTAGCGTACCACACGACCATGACGATCATCTTCCCGGACCAACCCGCCAATCAGATCCTAAACGGCTACGCGAAAGGCTCGATGCCGGATGAGTATGTGGGGGGCGTTGGGAAGGAAGGCGTGGCGAATTTGAAGAAGTTTGTCGAGGACGGCGGGACGCTTGTTTTTCTTAACGAATCGTCAAATTTCGCCATCGAGCAATTCGGCCTTCCGATCGAAAATATTACCCGAGGCCTGCCGCGAAAGGATTTCTACATCCCCGGCTCGATCCTCCGCACCGAACTCGACACAACGCACCCGATCGCTAAAGGAATGCCAAAAGAGTCGATAGCGTGGTTTGAAGACTCGCCCGCATTCGAGATCGTCGGACCGCAGGCTGCTAGCCTGCGTGTAATCGCCAGCTACCCGACCGACCCGTCAAAGGTCCTGTTATCAGGCTGGGCCCTCGGAGCCGAAAAGATCGCCGGAAAGGCCGCACTGGTCGAGGTCACAATGGGCAAAGGCAAGATCGTCCTCTTCGGCTTCCGCCCGCAGTATCGAGCACAGTCGCTGGCGACGTATCCGCTGTTGTTTAATGCGATAAGTCAGTAAGATTTTTTGCCACGAATTACACGAATAGCACGAATGGAAGAAGGAATCTTATACAAAGATCTATCGTACAAAGTAGTGGGCTTCGCGATGCAAGTGCACACGGAACTTGGCTTCGGTTTTCTCGAAAAGGTTTACGAAAATTCACTGATGGTCTTGTTTGAAGAAAATGGGATCAGTGCGGTACAGCAGGTTCCGATTCTTGTTCCGTTCCACGGAAAAATTGTTGGGGAATATGTTGCGGACATCATCGTTGAGGAATCCATCATCCTCGAACTTAAAGCTCTCGATCGAATCGCCGAAATTCATAAGGCTCAAACACTCAACTATCTAAAGGCCACTGACTACCGACTTGCCCTCCTGATCAACTTTGGAAAATACAAGTTAGAGTACGAACGCCTCGTCCTGTAAACTCCTTATTCGTGCCATTCGTGTAATTCGTGGCAAAAATTCTTAATGAAGGAATACATACAAGAAACTCGCCTCGAAAACGGCCTGACAATTCTCACCGACAGCATGCCCGGTGTGCGGAGCGCGACGCTTGGGTTCTTTTTTCGGGTTGGCTCGCGGCATGAGCCTCGCGAGTTGAACGGAATTTCGCATTTTATCGAGCACACTGTTTTTAAGGGCACAACGCGGAGAACGGCGTTCGATATCGCCATCGAGCAGGACCGTCTCGGCGGCAATCTCGATGCTTTTACGACGCACGAGGAAACCGGATTTGCGATAAAGGTCATCGACGACCAACTGCCGCGGGCGTTCGACCTGATCGCCGATATGCTCGTGAATCCGCGTTTTGACGAGAGCGATCTCGAATCCGAACAACGCGTCATCATCGAGGAAATGAAGATGATCGAAGACTCGCCGGAGGAGTATTTAGGCGAGATTTTCAGCGGAGCGTTTTTTGGCGATACTCATCCGCTCGGGATTTCCATTGCGGGAACTCCGGAAACGGTGAGGAGTTTTAACCACGAAATTACACGAAAATATCACGAACAAACCTTTAATGCCGCGAATCTTGTCATCTCGGCTGCGGGAAACGTCATCCATGACGAGGTACTTGCACTTGTTCAGAGTGCAGGCTTCAACCTGTCTGCCGGCGAAGAAAACAAGCTAAAGCTTGCACTCTCAACTCCCGAGCCAACCGCTCCGATCATCATCAAGAATCGCTCGGACTTAGAACAGGCTCATCTGATCATCGCAACGCCATTCATTTCCGCGACTGACGATCGACGTTACGCGGCTGATCTGCTGGCAAACATCATCGGCGGCGGCACGTCGAGTCGCCTTTGGCAAAAGGTTCGCGAGGAACGAGGGCTCGCGTATAACGTCGGGGCTTCGGCGTCGATGTATCAGGACTGCGGTGTGTTCTCGATCTTTGCCGGCAGTTCGCCTGAGCAAACCCGCGAGATCGTTGACCTCAGCATCGCCGAGATGCGCGCCGTCGTAGCCGACGGAGTCACGACGGACGAACTCGACCTCGCCAAACAGCAATCGCGTGCATCGATCCTGCTTTCGCTAGAAGATTCCGCATCCCGAGCCGCCGCTCTTGCTCAGTCCGAGATGGTTTACGGAAGGCAGATCGCAGTTGAGGAAACGCTTGCAAATATTGATGCCGTAACTGTCGAAGATTGTCATACAATAGCTTGTGAGTTTTTCAGGACCGAACGTGTCGCCTTCGCAGCGGTAGGCGACCTGGACGAAACCGTCGTGGTGCGTCGCGATCTGGCGATCTAAATATGAAGAGTCGCAAACTAATTTTAATCGGCATTGTCCTCCTTATCGTGAGTGTCGTAGTCGGATTCGTCGGAACGGTGTGGGGAATGTCCAGCAGTCTCGGCTGGAAGGTAGCGAATGAAAGTGCCGGAATCGCCGCCGTCGGCGGAGGTATTTTTGAGGCCTTGATGTTTTCGATCGTGGGAATCATCGGCTTCGTCGCGGGAGCGGTACTCGTCATCAACGACGTGGTTCGCTCGCGACGCCTAAAGTGAAAGGCCATGAACTTCAAAAGAATATTTCTCTACACTCTGATCTGCTCAGTCACGATCAGCGCCGTGATCGGGATCGGCGTGTTGCTGTTTGGCGATTTCGGCGAGTTTGAAACTCGCGTGCTGATGACCGCCCTGCTCGTCACCTCAGTGAGTGTCATGGGACTCGCGTGCGGGGCGTGTGTCGAAGCGGGAAAGGGCCGGATCGTTCCGCTCGCGGGCATCACTTTTTCGGTGCTCTCGGGCATTCTCTGGATGATCATGCTGTGGAGCAGCTTTGAGTCGAGAAACGACATTTTTATTCACTCGGTGATGTCCGCGACAGTGCTTGCTCTCGCTTGCGCGCACATCTCACTGCTCTCGCTCGCAACGCTCGACCGCCGTTTTCTCTGGTCGCGGATCGCGGTTCACATTTTCGTTTGGTTGTTGACGACGCTCCTGCTCATCATTTTCTGGACGGATATCGACCCGTCACAAAACATGCTCGCCCGCATCATGGGCGTTCTCTCGATCGTGATCGCCGCATTGACCGTCGTCACGCCCGTATTCCACAAGCTTAGTTCGAGTGATGATGACACAGCGAAGATCGACGCCGAGATCGAGCGACTAAAGGAAAGGATCGCGGATCTGGAAAGGCAAAAGGAGTCCCTGTCCTAAACAGCGTAAACGATGGGGTCGCGCATGCCGACCTGCTCGAACCCTCGAAGCCTCAAAGCACACGAATCGCACCGGCCACACGCCAGAGCTTCGCTTCGATAACAGGACCATGTCAAATGTAGGGGAGCGCCGAGTTCGATTCCCTTCTTCACGATATCGGCTTTTGATAGTTCGATGATCGGTGTTCGGATCTCGATGTGTGTATCGGGCTTTGTACCGGTGTCGATGGTGCGTTGAAATGCCTCGTAGAATTCCGGCCGGCAATCGGGATAGCCACTCGAATCTTCGGCGACCGCACCGATATAGATCGCCGTCGCCCCGAGCACTTCGGCCCAGCTCACGGCAACCGCAAGCATATTGGCATTGCGAAACGGGACGTAGCTAGTCGGGACATCTTTCGATTCGAGATCGGCGTCAGTGACCGCTATTTTGTCATCAGTCAGCGACGATCCGCCGATCTTAGCGAGATGTTCGATTGAGATATCGAGCCGCTTTTCGACGCTGTAGTGATCGGCGATGTCGTTGAAAGCCTGACGTTCGCGCGCCTCAGTTCGCTGGCCGTAACTTATGTGCAAGAATGCAAGCTTGTCTGTCTCACGCGCCGCGATCGCCGCCGTTACGCACGAATCCATGCCGCCAGAAACTAGACATATTGCCTTGATCGATTTATCGAACACCATAACCAAAAGCCACGTATAATCTTAACAGCGAGAGTTGCGAATATGTATTGTCCGAATTGCGGTATCAACAATCAGGCCGAGCATAACTACTGCCGTTCGTGCGGGCTCAAGCTCGACGAGATCTCCCGCAACGTCGCGGCGCAATTTCCGTCGCTCGAATACGCAGCCTTGATCCGTCGCAAGGAGCGTTTCGAAAAACTCGGCCTCGTCTCGCTCGCGGTCACGGGCGTGATAGGCCTGTCGATGTTGCTCTATAAAGTCGGAGCGTATAAGGCTGAACTGTTCGGAGCGGCGACATTGTTATGGTCGGCCTTCGCGGCCCTCGCGTTGTTCGGATTACTAGCGGTCTTTTTCTTTAATTATCCTAAGATGTTCATGAATTTTGAAAAGGTAAACCCGCGACTTGAGCCCGATGTACCTGCTAAACCGATCGACACACCAAAGCTGATCGAGGACCGTTTGTTTGAACCAGCAAGCGTTACCGAGCACTCGACCGAACTGCTCGAAATTCCCCGAAAGCGTGAACTTTAGACTCCGTGAACATCGGCTCCCCAAACGTATTTGTGAAGCTGTAAATTGAGTCGAACCCGTAAACCGCTCTTCGCTACCGCCTCCGCGAGAGGCCGCATATCAATGCCGTGAACCGGTGAGATCAGGATCTCTTTTGACCGATTCCCAAGGTCATACTTCGCGATCACTTCTTTCGCAAATTCCCAATCGTCCAGATCGGCGATGACGAATTTTACTTCGTCTTTGTCGGCACGGAGACGTTCGAGATTGGGCCAGTGATTTCGTTCCGCCTCGCCGGACGCCGGACATTTTACGTCGAGGATGATCTTGGCTCGCAGATCGACTTCCTCGGTCGAGACGTATCCGCCGGTCTCGATCAGGACTTCGTAATTGCGATCGCAAAGCGCTGAGATGAATGGAAAGACGTTCTTCTGAGCAAGCGGTTCGCCACCGGTGACCTCGACTAGGTTGCAACCAAATTCGGCGAGCCTTGCGAAGATATCTTCGAATGAGATCCGCTCGCCGCCGGTAAATGTGTATTCACTATCACACCAAACGCACCGCATCGGGCAGCCCGTCAAACGCACAAACGAGCACGGCCGCCCGGCGTGCGACGACTCGCCCTGGATCGAAAGGAATATCTCGGTAATGCGTAGATCCATAGGAATTTAGCCACGAACAACACGAATGGCACGAATATGAATTCATTATTCCTGAGATAGATGGGTTAATCAACGAAAGCTCTGAAGGGAGCCTTTCCAATTCGTGTTATTCGTGCAATTCGTGGCTAAAACATTCCAAACCAGCGGTAAGAGTTCAACACCTCACCAAGCCCAAACGAAGCCAGATTGGCAACGATTATTGCAACGAAACATCTGAACCAATCCGATGATCCAAGCAGATCCTTGGGTCGAAATGCCAGCCAAAACAACAGGCATTCGCCGACCGGGGCGAAAGTCTCCGCAACAAGCAGGTACAACGCGCGAGATTGATCAAAAAAGACCGCCGGCAATACGAGAACGACTATCGGATACGTACACGCCGTTAACCATACGCCGCACCAGAGGCGTTGTTTTAGCGATAGCTTCTTCGACAGCCCGAGGACCAGCACCGGGGTCTCGATCAGAACCGTGACCAGATAGCCAAGCGGCAGAAAAAACCATAGCTGCGAGATCGGCAGATTCTGGGTCTGAACAAAATTGACTTCGTCAAAAAGTAACATCAGAGCATTTTGATCAGAAACGGGAATTCGGCCAAAACGTGTGCGATCGCGAACGCAAAATACACATCTCGCGTTGTCGAGTAATCAACCGCAAATCCAAACCACAACGCAACGACCAACAAAACGCTGACCGCAATCGCACCGACGACCAATCGCGGAAAACCGCCTTTACCCGCAAATAGCGGTATATCGCAGAGCTTCCACGGGATCGCTTTCCAATCAACCAGAGGGATCAGTAGAATCCAGACAAAATAGTGGATCGATTCCAGAAAGACGTGCGTCGCGACGAGCAGATGGCTCGAGACGCCGGGCAATATCTGACTGCCCGCATGCTGATTTATACGCCAGAAAAGGGTTGTTTCTTCTGATAGATTAGGCTGGCCGGAAAGCGAAAGCCACAACAAAACCAGAAAGACCGGTATCGACGCGAGGCAATAATGATACGCTCGCAACCATTCCGGTTTCGTTCGGCGTATTTGCCGCTCAAGGAACCACATCGCGACGAACGGGTGAATGTAAACGAGAGCCAGGCTCCAATACTGCGGGACCAACCATGCCAAAGCGGCGAGCAGGAAAGCCGTCGGAAACGCCCACGTCCAATCGCTTTTTGGACGCTGATTGCCTCGGAGGTAGAACAAAGTTGCGAGCCACAACACGAACGCAGTATTCCACACCGCCGCAAATGTTGCCCAACTGGATTCGCTCCACAGCCAGTTGCCACTAGCAAAATAGAGCGACAGATAAGCAAACGCCAACACGATCACACCGCCGATCCCGACCGAATAGAACACACGAGATCGTCCCCAACGCAACGGCATCCGGGCAGCAAAATAGCGGAATTCCATAAAATTATGAATTCCGGCAAACAGAAAGATCGTCACGATCGATGCTGTAAGCGGAGCCGAGCCTACCATAACCGCCACCAACGCGCACGCCGCCACGAACGCCGTGAAAAACACTTGCGCGCTCGTTATAGCCGGCCTCGTCAGGCGAATTTCCTGCATTCTCAAATTCTATTCGGCCGCAGGTGATGGAGACGGATCGGGAACAATAAGCTCGATAGTGTTACCGTTGCTTGAGGTCTCGACCTTTATCTTTCCGCTCGCAAACCCGTATGGGAAAAAGACCTTTTGATCAAACAGCTTGCTCGTAATAGCGCGAGCTTCGGGCGGCGGGCCGACGTTTGCAAACACAAGCGTGGCGGCCGAACCAATGCCGCCAATTACGGCAAGCAGTACCAGCGCCTTTGTGGCTGTACCGGACTTTCCGGAACGCACGAACCACATTCCGCCAAAGACCACCGCGAGGCTCAGAAACAATCCGCTAACGATGGTCTGCGTTCGCGAGAACGAACCGGCGGACGAAACAGCAGCCGTGTTGTCTTCGGTGTCGAGCATCTCTAGCTCCGCTCGCAGCTGCTTGACCTGCGATTTAGGAATGATCAACGTGGCTTCCTTAGCATTGCGGTCGAGCTTGATCGAGAGTGTCGTCGAAATGCCCGGCTCTGGCTTCTTTACCCGGTTTGGCGATTTACCCGGCGCCGGAGCGATGTCTGCGAACGCGGCTGTCGAGCCGACGAGCAGCATTACGGACAGTGTGATGAGTCTTTTCATATTGGTTTCTCCTTTGAGTAAATTTTGGTGAATTATATCAGCATTTTGCTTTTGAACGATTTAAGCTAAACTTTTTGCATTATGCGCTCACAACTAAAGAAGTTTATCGAACAGATGGATGAAAATTCCATAGCGATCATACCGGCGGCCCACGAACAGACTCGGAGCTATGATACCGAGTTCAAATTCCGGCAGGATTCGGACTTTTGGTATCTGACCGGTTTCCCCGAGCCGGACGCCATCGCGGTGATCGATCCATCAGCAAAGAAACCATTTACGCTATACGTTCGGCCTCGTGACCCGCTGATGGAGACGTGGTTTGGTCGGCGTCAGGGCGTCGAAGGGGCGGTAAAGAACTACAAAGCCGATCGGGCATTTTCTATCGAGAAGTTTCCCGCGGATCTCGGCAAACTGCTCGATGGCCACGACAAACTCTATTATCGCTTTGCGGTCGATAAAGACCTCGACCAGCAGATACTCGGCTATTTCACCGAGCAACGTGTTCGCCGCATCAAGACGGCCTATCCGCCGCATACGATCATCGATCCGACGCCGATCATCGGACACATGCGGCTGCATAAGAACGAAAAAGAGGTTGCTCTAATGCAAAAGGCCGCAGACATTGCCGCTGAAGCTCACGTTCTCGCAATGAAAAAAGTAAAGCCTGGCATGAACGAGGGTCAGGTCGAGTCTCTTATGGAAGCGTATATGAAAGACAAAGGCGCTAGCGGCGTCGCCTACAATTCGATCATCGGCGGCGGTGACAACGCGACGATCCTACACTACGTCGAGAACAATATGGCGCTCAAGGACGGTGACCTCATCCTCATCGACGCCGGTGCCGAGGTCGAGGGCTATGCGTCAGATATCACGCGCACATTCCCCGTGAATGGCAAATATTCGCCGGCACAGCGTGAGGTTTACGATGTCGTGCTCGAGGTGCAAAAACAATGCATCGACTTCACAGTCGCGGGAAACGAGTACCACAAACGCCAAGATTTCTCGATCGAACTCCTAACCGAAGGAATGAAGAAACTCGGTTTGCTCAAAGGCAAGACAAAGGATCTGATTAAGAAAAGATCGTATCTGAAGTATTACATGCATGGCGTCGGCCACTACCTCGGCCTCGACGTTCACGATGCCGGAAGATATTATCTCGATCAAACCGCCAAAAAATCGCGGCCATTCGCTCCCGGCATGGTGCTGACAGTCGAGCCGGGTCTCTACATTCCGCCGGACGATAAAGCCGCCCCGGCAAAATACCGCGGCATCGGCATACGTATCGAGGACGATATTCTAGTTAAGAAAGACGGCAATCACAATTTGACGTCGAAAGTTCCAAAAGAGATCGAAGAGATCGAGGCTCTGATGCAGAAGCCCGCACGTAAGTAAGGGCGAGACATTTAACACGGATAAGATGCAACTCGACATCATCCTAAAGAATCTCCCCGCCTTATTCGCCGACTTATTCGTGGCGATACTCTTCATCCAGTCCGGCCTCGACAAGGTCTTTGATTGGAAGGGCAACATGGAATGGCTGACAGGGCATTTCTCGAAAACCTTCCTTAGCCGTTTTGTCTGGATAATGCTCGCCAAGATAACCGTGATGGAACTCGCCACGGGAATTTTGGCCGGGGTCGGGATCTTCTATTTCTTCGTCGCCGGATCGACAGCGGTGATGTTTTACGCCTCGATCCTGGGAACAGCGTCGATAACAGCTCTGTTCTTTGGCCAACGCGTAGCTAAAGATTATCCGGGCGCGGCCGTGCTCGTACCTTACTTTCTGTTGACGTTGATGCTTATGTATCTGACTAACGGCACGCCCTAACCGTCAATAAACTAATCGATATTAGGACCGACTGTGAATGTAGCTGCGTATGTTTTCGGGTCGGTCGGCTTGTCGACTTTTGGATATGGTTCGAGCGATTTGAAAGTGATCGTCCGGTCACCGTAGCGGGCAGAATTCTTGCCTTCGTTGAGAGTCAGAACAAACACGGCCAGAGTCTTGTGATAGCGGTCAACCTGTATTTTGACGCGGGCCTGGCCGGCCCAGATGCATTGCGCACCCTCGGGGCAGCGTGAATCTTCGAGGACCTCGACGAACTTGATCGTCATGCCAAGCATATCGACCCTGGCGGAATTGCCGACTTTCACATTGACCTCAATCGTCTCGCAGGCAGCGGCTGGCATGCCGATGGTTGAGAAAGCAAAAATAAGAATGATGGCGGTTAATTTGAGCAGCATATTCGGTAAAGAGCTTCAGCTCCCAGATCATTAGAACGAAGACATGGCCGCTCGTTTGCAAAAAAGCGAGTAGAAAAACTGACGATAGCTATCAGCGGTTTTCAAGCTCATGCCGCTGCCGCTGCTCCCGTTTTGATCTTGTCCTCGATCGCACGGGCGAATTCGTTGGTTTTGGCCGTACCTCCGAGGTCTTTTGTGATCGTCGTGCCGTCTTTGAATACATCAAACAACGCGGTTTCGAATCTCTGTGCGGCGTCTCTCTCGCCGATATAGCGGAGCATTTGAATAGCCGAGAGCATTAGCGCCGTCGGATTGGCAATTCCCTGCCCCGCGATGTCAGGGGCCGAGCCGTGCACAGCCTCGAAAACAGCTCCGAGCTCCCCAATATTTGCTCCCGGAGCAAGGCCGAGGCCGCCGATCAGGCCGGCGCAAAGATCCGAGAGAATATCTCCGTAAAGGTTTTCCATCACCATTACGTCAAACTGCTCCGGTCGCATCACGAGCTGCATGCAGCAATTGTCAATTATCTTGTCGTCGGCCTCGATCTCTGGAAAGTCCTTCGCAACGTTGTAAAAACACTCCAGAAACAAGCCGTCCGAGAGCTTCATGATGTTCGCCTTGTGAACCGCAGTGACCTTTTTGCGATCGTTGTCGCGAGCGTATTCGAAAGCGTATTTGGCGATTCGCGTCGAGGCCTTTTGGGTAATTACCTTAAGGCTCTCAACAACTCCCGGAATAACAATGTGCTCAAGGCCAGAGTAAAGCCCCTCGGTGTTTTCACGAACGATAACGAGATCAAGTTCTGGATACCGACACGGCACATTAGGCAACGCTTTGATCGGCCGAACGTTCGCATACAGGTCGAGAGCCCGTCGGAGCCCAACATTTACCGACGTAAACCCCTTTCCGACCGGTGTCATGATCGGTCCTTTGAGCGAGACTCTATTTCGCCGCATTGCCTCGATCGACGCCTCGGGCAGCGTATCCCCGTACTTTTCGAGTGCCTGAGCACCTAATATCTGTGTTTCCCATTCGATATCGACGCCCGTCGCCTCAATAACGCGAACCGTCGCCGCCGTGATCTCCGGCCCGATGCCGTCACCTGGGATGAGTGTAATGGTGTGTTTCATAAGCTTTGCCTTATACTTAAATTTACAACGGCCAGGTGATAAGGCCAAATTTCGTTTCAAAATGACATTAGAAGTACTAATAATCGGCGGCGGTGTGATCGGACTCTCGATTGCCCGCGAATTACAGAAACGGGGCGTCAAACGGATAGGTATCGTCGAAAAGGGCGTCTGCGGCGAGGAATCTTCGTGGGCCGCAGCCGGAATGCTCGGGCCGCAGGCTGACGCTGATGCGGGTGGGCAGTTTTTTGACATGACGCTGGCCTCGCGTGATCTATATCGCGACTTTGCTGCCGATCTAGAGAGCGAAACCGGCATCGATGTCGAGCTTGATCGACGTGGTACGCTTTATTTGGCATTCACCGATGATGACGTACGACATCTTCGAGCGAGATACGAATGGCAAAGCCGTGCCGGCCTGCCGGTGGAAAAATTGTCTGCCGACGATGCGCGCCAAGCTGAACCGTTTGCCTCGCCGGATGTCCGCGAAGCGTTGTTCTTCGCGGGCGACTGGCAGATCGATAACCGTAAACTGCTCTCAGCATTGGAACGTTACGCCGGGCTGAACGGTATCGAGATCGTTGAAAACACGACCGTCGAGCGGCTCATCCTCGAAGAAAACCGCGTCGTCGGCGTCGAAACCTCGAGTGCCGAGATCCGTGCCGATGCGTGCGTTCTTGCAACCGGGGCGTGGACATCGCTCATCAAACTTGGCGATGCCGAGTTTCCGGTAAAAATCGAACCGATTCGGGGCCAGATCGTCGCGTTTCATACGGCAAAGCGGCTGTTCGAGCACGTTGTCTACAGCCGGCGAGGTTATCTCGTGCCGCGTGCCGACGGGCGAATTTTAGCCGGCTCGACCAGCGAGTTCGTTGGCTTTGACAATGCAACGACCGACGCAGCAGCAGTTGCGTTGCGTGAGGCCGCAAGCGAGATCGCTCCAAGCATTGCAGGCCTTGCGATCGAAGATCAGTGGTCCGGCCTGCGGCCATACGCCGCCGACGGGCTGCCAGTGCTCGGCTCGATCACGGGGATCCATGGCTTGACGATCGCGACAGCACACTATCGCAATGGCATTTTGCTGGCGCCACTTACAGCCCGTATCATCGCTGATAATCTGGTCGGCAGAGTCGATCACGCGGCGTTTACGTCGTTCGGGCCCGATCGATTTAGATTTGCGGTCAGCTCGACAAGATAACCTTATGAAGAAGCTGCTTCCATTTTTACTGCTTACCATCGTTGTAACCGCCAATGCCCAGTCGCGTCGCGTCGGGCCGGGCGGAACGCCACCTGCGGCTCCGACTGCCTCTGATCTGACTGTCAAGCAGATGTTCGACGAGGCAAATGGCTATTCAAAGGCCAAATTTACCGAGTACGCCGAGAAGAGAATTCCATACACCGACGCACTACTGACCAAAACAAAGCTCGAACAGCGCCAACTCGCCGCTAAATACGCAGCCTCGGCCGGCAGCCGCAAGGACCTCTCGACCGACGATTTCTACTATCTCGGCATGCTGCATTGGATCGCCGAGAATCTAGACGGGGCAGCTGAGAACCTAACCAAATTCTCGTCCGCCACTGACGCGGCAACTGACCGCTCTCAGACCGCGAGGTCGATCGTGGTGGTCATTCTCGCAAAACAGAAAAAGCTCACCGACGCTGAAAAAGCACTTGCAGAATATCTTGTCAAAGAGCCAAAAAAGCTGACCGAGCGTGCCCGGATGGAAAGCGAAATGGCAAAGGCGTATCAGGCTCAAAAGGATTTTGCCAAGATGGCACCGCACGCCGTCGCAGGTTATGAGGCCGCAAAAGCGTTGCTCAAAGATGCAACCTCGCGTGCCCGCGGCATGGACGAAATAATGGATGCGGGAATGCTCGTTTTTGAGGCGTATCGCGATGCAGGTGAACGGCAAAAGGCCGAATCGGCTCTCGACTATATGCGACAGACAGCCGCCGAGACCGTTTCGACGAGCCTCTATTATTACGCCTTCGACCGCAAGATGAAGTACCTCATCGACACCGGCCGCAAGGCTGCCGCGACTGAGTTTTATCGAACCACACTCGCAAATACCTCTCGAGATTTCGGCGACAAATCGGCGGAGCAGGAAGTCCAGTCCCGGCTCAAGCGACGAGAGAAACACTACGCGCTGCTCGGCCTTCCGGCTCTCGAATTGCCTGTATTCGATCAATGGTTTCCCGGCAAGCCGCGAACATTTGCCGATATGAAAGGCAAGGTCATCTTGCTCGATTTCTGGGCGACGTGGTGCGGGCCGTGCTTTGAGGCGTTTCCGTCGCTGATCGAGTGGCATCAGGATTTTAAGAGCGAGGGCCTCGAGATAATCGGCCTGACGCGTTACTACGGCGAGGTCAACGGCCTGAGCGCCGATGAGCAGCACGAGGCTCAGTTTCTAAAAGGGTTTAGGCTGCAACAGGGCTTGCCGTACGATTTCGTCATTTTCAAGGGGCAATCGGTGCAGAATCTTTACGGAGCGACCAGTCTGCCGACCGCGGTTTTGATAGATCGAAAAGGCGTGATACGTTACATCGAGGCCGGAACGAGTTCGACTCGACTGGGCGAGATCCGCGAAATGATCATCAAGCTTCTGGCCGAAAAATGATCCGATGCCAAAGAACGGCCGCGATGAAAAGGTAACGACCCAAGGCCTCTACGATCGCATTGCCGATGTTCAAAATCTCGCGATGAAGATCAACGGCTATCGCGCCTCCGTTGCCAAATATCTCAGATCTCTCGATCTCGATATAAACGAAGATTCGCTCGTCCTTGATGCCGGCTGCGGAACCGGTTTGGTCACGCTCGCCTTTCAGGAAGCTGGCTACCGCCCCGCAAGAATTGCCGCGGTCGATCTCTCGTTCAAATCGCTCGCCGTCGCCCGCGATGAATTTATGCAGCGACGTCGCCTCGCCCGGCGTAACGATCTCATCCAGAGCAATGTGCTCGCGATGCCGTTTCCCGATGCGACCTTTGATCTCGTCCTAATGTGCGGCGTACTCGAATACACGCCGCTTGACGAAGGCCTTCGCGAAGCCGCTCGGGTACTCAAAAAAGGTGCGCCGCTCGTGCTTTTGCCCGTTAAACCTTCGATCGTCGGATCGGTCCTCGAGTTGCTGTACAATTTCAAGATCCATCCGGTAAACGAGGTTCGCAAGGTGGCCGGGCGATATTTCAACATCGTCGGCAATCACGAATTCCCAATCACCGAGCCGATCGCGTGGTCAAAAACGATCTTTTTGCTGGAGAAAAAATGACCGATTCCCCGCTCATCATCGGCCATCGCGGAGCGAGTGCACATGCACCCGAGAATACGCTCGCAGCATTTCAAATGGCACTCGATGTCGGTGCCGATGGCGTGGAATTTGACGTCCAGTTGGCAAAGGACGGCGTTCCCGTCGTGACCCACGACGACAACTTGAACCGAACGGGCTTGCGGCCGGAACGCGTCGCCGATCTTACCTCTCGGCAGCTCGCCAGGATCGACGTCGGTTCGTGGTTTAACGCGAAATATACAAAGCGGGCAATGACCGAGTTTGCCAACGAGACCGTGCCGACACTTGCCAAAGTTTTGAAACTTCTAAAAAACTCAACAGGTCCGATCTACATCGAGTTGAAATGCGACGAATCAACCTACAAACCGCTCGCCGCAGCCGTTTGCGACGTTATTTGTGATTCACCGATGCTCCCACGAATGATCGTCAAAAGTTTCAAACTCGCCGCCGTCTCCGAAGTAAGACATCTGTTGCCCGATGTCCAGACTGCAGCTCTGTTTGAGCCGTCGATAATGACCATTCTTCGACGCCGCAAATACATTGTCGCCATGGCCCGCGAATTCGGTGCCCACCAGATATCGCTTCACTATTCACTCGCCACCCGCAAACTCACCGCCCTGGCGGCCGAGGCCCAGATGCCAGTCACCATCTGGACCGCCGACGACCCAAAATGGATCGAGCGGTGCCGAGGGCGAGGGATCGGTGCTCTGATCACCAATGATCCTGCCAAAATGACTCTGGTCAGGGCCACGAAAAAAATGTCCGCGATCGCTCACAACGCTCAATATCCGTGAAACAAGGAATATCTGCTCGGGTCGTGTAAACCATTGTCTTTATGGTGGTTACCGCGATATTTCTAACAACCTGTTTCATCTTGTTTCAGGCCGTTTCACCCTTGTTTCACCTTTTATGAAACACGTAACATATTGATACGACTGATTTTATAGCGATATTTCTGGCTTGTTTCACTGGTTTTTAAAAAAATATGCCACACGTGTGCCACAAACGGATCCCGCCGCTCACATCAGGCACAAAAAGCCGCCGCCGGAAGTGCTGAATTTTCAAAGATCAAACCAAGATGCGTGATGATGCATCTACAATATATTGTTGCAACTGTAGCACATCGATAGATAATTGTCAAGCTATTTTGTTGCGGGTTTAGCGGTCCGAGCTTTCGGTGAAGTGCAGGTTTTTCGAAGGATCTTTCTTAGGGTTTGTCTTCACTCATTCCAAGGATTCGATGCTATAATGCCGCAAACTCTCAGTCAGGCCCAATATGAAACGATGCCCTGAATGCAGAAAGGACTACTTGGACGACACTCTGCTTTACTGTCTCGACGACGGGACTGCACTTGTGCAGGGAACGATCACGGATGAACCGGCGACGGCCATTTTGCCGGGTGACAAAGTTTCGGATGAAGGTCTGACAAAGCAGTTAAAGACGGACGGCACCGCGGCACGTTCGAAATCCATTACGTTCAGTCTTCCGGCGTTTCTTTCGGGACAACAGGTGGCGTGGATCGTCGCGGGCGCGGTGGCACTCGTCGCAGCGGCTTTTGCGTACACATACTTCAAAGGATCTGCGAATGGTGACTCAAAGGCGGTCATGGTTGCGTTCGAGCCGCCGTCGGAACTGGCTTTCAACGACACTCAGCCGGACGCGGCGGTGATCTCCCCGGACGGTGAGAAGATCGCGTTTACCGCGACCTCGGCGGACGGAAAGAGCATGCTCTACGTCCGCAGCCTCGATTCGACGGAGGTAAAACTTCTGCCGGGTTCCGAGAATGCGTTAGAGCCATTCTGGTCGCCGGACAGCCGTTCTATAGCCTACGGCTCCAACGGAAAGCTCAAGCGCTCCGACCTGACGGGCACAAACGCGCTAGCGTTGTGCGATGCCGCTCGTCTGGTCGGAGGAACCTGGAGCAAGGACGGCATTATCATCTTCGGGCCGGATTACGATAAAGATCTCTTGCAGGTCTCGGCGAAGGGCGGCGAGCCGACCCCATTGAACACCGCAGAGCCAGTGCGCAGTCGTCATCCATACTTTCTGCCGGACGGTCGTCATTTTATTTTCCCCCAGCGGACAGGCCTTTGGGTGGGCTCGCTGGATTCGCCGGAGATCAAGCAAATGGTCGCGGAACAACGCGGACCAACCGTATATGCCGCACCGGGCTGGCTGATCTTCTTTCAAAGTGACGTGCTGATGGCCCAGGCTTTTGACGCTGGAAAACTTGCAGTGTCAGGCGAGCCGATAGCGCTTTTAACCGGCGTGAAAAACCCTCCAAATGCCAGGCGATTTTCTGTTTCGGACAACGGCGTCTTTGTTGCGGCGGGAGTGTGGCAGCCTGGGTATCAGCTCATCTGGTACGACCGCGAAGGAAAACAAACGGGAGCGATCGATGCTCCGATAAAGACCGCCGTCGGTCAAAGTCCTATGATCTCACCTGACGGAAAACGTCTGGTTGTGAGGCGGATACTGGATTCGCCCGAGGGCGGTGCCGGCGGCGGCGGCGCGAACTCAAATATCTGGGTCGTCGATCTCGAAAAAGGGGGAACGGGACTTCGTTTAACTAATACGTTCAGTCAGATGCCCGTCTGGTCGCCGGACGGAACGCGCATCTTGCATAATGCCGGGAACAGCATCGTTGTCAGATCTGCCACGGGCTCGGGTGATCCCGAAACCCTTGTGCCGCGAACCGCTTTTCCCGCAGCATGGTCGCCCGACGGTCGTTTCATTTTTTACACCGAACGCGGCGTCAAGACGCGCATGGATATCTGGCTGCTGGCGTTGTTCGGCGACAAAAAAGAATATCTGTTGTTGAACTCGGCGTTCGACGAGCAAAACCCGCAGGTTTCACCCGACGGTCGTTGGCTCGCCTACACATCAGACGAAACCGGCAATTACGAAGTTTACGTCAAGTCATTTTCGGCAGACGGAAAATTGGGGCCTGACAAAAAGCTCATTTCATCCAAAGGCGGCAGACTTCCGATCTGGCGGCGCGACGGCAGCGAACTCTTTTTCATCGCGTCGGACGCCTCGATGATGGCTGCCTCAGTGAAAAGCGGCGTAAACGAATTTCAATTCGACGTGCCGAAGCCGGTTTTCAAAACTCGAACCTTGTCGTTAGAGGGCTCCATTTTTCACGAATACGATGTCACGCCCGACGGTCAAAGGTTCCTGATCGGCACGCTGACCGCCGACTCAAAGGCCCCGGCACCGACATTGATCCTGAATTGGCCGGCATTGCTCAAGAAATGAAGATATGAAACGATGCCCTGAATGCGGGAGAGATTACAATGATGATTCGATGAGCTTCTGTCTCGATGACGGCTCCGAACTGCTCTTCGGCCCGGCCTCCGGGTCAGAACCACCTGCGGTAGCGGGCGGCCAGTTCGATGAGCCTCAGACCGCCATTTTGCACTCGACGGCTGCTCCGGGCGAAGCTCCGACTCGAGCACATATCCATACAACGGAACAGACTGCCATTCTAAGCACAGGACCTGGGGCGGAGCCTCGGGAGTCCTTGGATGGGCTTCCGGAAAAGCACAGCTTTTCCGCACATCGAGCGGCGAAGCCGTTGGCGGGGTTGGTTGTGGCTGTGGTGGTTTTCGTTGGTGGATTTATTGGCTATCGATATTTGAGTTCGCCGGATTCAGGTGCCATCAATTCCATCGCTGTTTTGCCGTTTCAGAACCGAAGCGGTGACCCGAATTCGGAATATCTTTCCGACGGTTTGGCCGAGTCGCTGATCTATCGGCTTTCGCAACTGCCGGATCTGAAGGTCAGCCCGACGAGTTCGGTTATTCAGTACAAAGGCAAAGATACCAAGGTTGCGACAATTGCGAGCGAACTGGGTGTCGATGCGGTGATGACGGGGCGTCTGGCCCAGATCGGCGACAATCTGACGATCAGCGTCGAGCTGGTCGACGTGCGAAACAACAAACTGCTGTGGGGCGAACAATATGAGCGCAAGATGTCGGAATTGCTGGCGACCCAGCGCGAGATCGCGACGACGATAACGCGAAAATTGCAGTTAAAGCTTTCCGGCGAAGAAACCGGCCTGACAAAGAAATACACAAACAACAACGAAGCGTACCAGCTATATTTGAAGGGCCGCTTTTCGTGGAATAAGCGATCTGCCGAGTCACTCAAACAGGCGGTGGAATTTTACAACCAAGCGATCGAAAAAGATCCGGGGTTTGCCCTCGCATATGCAGGACTAGCTGAAACCTATGCAATATCTCAGAACTACGTGGCCGGAACACCAAAGGAGACTATGCCGAAGACAAAGGCCGCGGCTCTTCGGGCGCTGGAACTGGACGATTCACTGGCTGAGGCACACGCCGCACTTGGACGCTATTTTAATGATTACGAGTTCGATTTTGCCGGTGGTGAAAAGGAGCTTCGCCGGGCCATCGAGCTAAATCCTAAATACGCTATCGGCCATCTCTGGCTTGGAAACATTCTGATGTTTCAAAAAAGGTTTGACGAGGCTCTTGTCGAATTTAAGCTGGCACGGGACGCGGACCCGTTGTCGTTGATCGCAAGCGCGGAGATCGCCAACGGCCTTACGGCGGCTCGGCGATATGATGAGGCGATCAGCCAAGCGAGCGAAACACTAAAACTCGACCCGAATTTTTTCACAGCTCGCTATTATTTGGGCCGCGCGTATTTGTATAAGGGGATGCCTGAAGAAGCCATTGCTGAGTTTCGTAAAGCAACAGCTCCGGGCGATCGTCGTCGGGTGATGGGACTTCTCGCCTCTGCCCTGATCAGATCAGGCAAGCGGGCAGAGGCAATGGAGATCTTCGATCAGGTGAAGGCTGAGGCAGCGACCGGAGATGTGCGGCCCTATGCGATGGCACAGATCTACGCTGCGCTTGGCAACAAAGAAGAGGCTCTTGTCTGGATGGAAAGAACCGTTGCCGAGCGTTGGCAGAACGCCTTTTCGTTTGCGTACATCCCCGATTTTGACGAACTCCGCAGCGACCCGCGATTCAAGGCGATCCTGAAACGAGCGAATCTGCCGGAATAGAATTTTATGAAACGATGCCCTGAATGCGGTAGAGACTATAACGATGATTCGATGAGCTTCTGTCTTGATGACGGCTCCGAATTGCTATTCGGTCCGGCATCGATGGATGAGCCAGCGACCGCTATACTGCACTCGACGGCTGCTCCGGGCGAGGCTCCGACCCGTGAGCAGATTCACACGACCGAGCAAACGGCTGTTTTGCCACGCCGGGCGGAGGCGGAGCCTCAAGAGAGTTTGGGTGGCGTATTGGAGGACCACAGGTTCTTCGCAAGTAGAGCGGCAAAGCCGCTGGCGGCGCTGGTCGTGGCCGGGCTAGTTCTCGTTGGCGGGTTCCTTGGTTACCGATATTTCTCACCGGCCAAACAGATCGAATCGATTGCCGTGATGCCGTTTGTTAACGAAAGCAAGAATGAGGATGTCGAATATCTCTCGGACGGAATTACCGAAACTTTGATCAGCAGTTTGTCGAATATTCCCAATTTGTCGGTAAAGGCACGAAGCACGGTTTTTTATTACAAGGGCAAAGAGGCTTCGGCGAAGACTATTGGTGAAGAATTGAAGGTGCAGGCCGTTTTGTTTGGCAGAGTTTCCCAACGCGGAGATGATCTGAAATTGAGTCTGGAACTCGTCAACACCGAAACTCAGGATGTGATCTGGAGCCAGCAATACAATCGCAAACAATCCGATCTAGTTTCATTGCAGAGCGAGATCGCTAAAGCTGTTTCGGACAAGCTTCGTTCGAAATTAACGGTGACTGAACAGGAGCGGGTCAGCAAAACTAACACGACCAGTTCCGAAGCACAGCAGCTTTACCTAAAAGGGCGTTTTCATTGGAACAAACGAACGACCGAGGACTTTCAAAAAGCCAGAGAGTATTTCCACCAAGCGATCGCTGCTGACCCGAAATACGCACTCGCCCACGCTGGCCTTGCCGATACACTGGCATTGATGCCGTATTACGGTGCATTCAGGCCAAATGAATATATGCCGCTGGCAAAACACGCGGCACAAAAAGCCCTCGAAATTGACCCAAATCTGGCGGAAGCTCATGCCTCGCTCGGTCAGATCTTAACCAACTATGATTATGATTTTAGGGGTGCTGAGAGAGAACTAAAGAGAGCGATCGAACTTGACCCAAAGTATCCCTCTGCTTATCAGTGGCTTTCAGAGGTCTATCATTGTTCGGGAAATGGCGAACAAGCGCTATCGGAGATAAATAAAGGTCTTGAAATTGACCCGTTATCAATGATCATAAATAACCAAAAAGGTAGAGTGATCGATTTTGGAGGCAAGCGGGACGAAGCAATTGTTCAGTTTCAGAAAACCATTGAGTTGTTTCCGGACGCCCAGGGGCCTCGCAATAATCTCGCCGACATTTATGAAGCAAAGGGTATGTATTCCGAGGCTGTTGAACAACGCCTTATACAGGTCAAACTACTCTTTGGCGTTAGCCCAGAAAATATTAAAGACCTCCAACTAGCTTTTGAGAAAGACGGTTATAAGGGTTTTGTGCAAAAGCAAATAGACATTCAATTGGACAGTCAGAGATCAAGTCTTGAGAAGGATAAAAATGCTTATCTGCCGACATTTCGAATTGCTGTCGACTATGCCCGTTTTGGGGACAAGGATAGAGCGTTTGAATACCTAAACAAAGCGTATGATCAACGCGAACCACAGATCGCAGAACTCAAAATTCGAGTACCACTTAGTTCTCTGCGAGACGACCCGCGATTTAAGGAATTGGTCAGACGAGTCGGGATCCCGGAATAGAATCTTATGAAACGATGCCCTGAATGCAGGCGGGATTACTACGACGACACGCTGCTTTACTGTCTCGACGACGGGAATGCGCTGCTCGATGGGCCGGCGACGGCTTCGGATGGAGATGAGCCGGTGACGGCGATCTTGTCGGTACCACCTGCGATGGCGGGTGGTTTAACTGGAGCTACAGACGAGACGGGCGTTAAAACCGCTATTCTTCAACCAACTGCCACTCCCTCCACCCCGGCCTTCGGCCACCCCTCCTCAGGCAGGAGGGGAGTTGGTGGAACCGACACGGCTCGCGGTTTTGATATACGACTACTCTTTGCCCCACTCGCATTTACTGTTATTGTCCTCGGCGGATTCTTTGGCTACCGATATTTCTCGCCAGCCAAACAGGTCGAATCGATCGCGGTGATGCCGTTCGTAAATGAGAGCGGTAATCCCGAGGTTGAATATCTCTCGGACGGCATGACCGAGACGCTGATCAACAGCCTTTCAAAGCTGACGAATCTTTCGGTAAAGGCGCGCAATGCCGTGTTTACGTATAAGGGAAAGGAAGTTTCAGCCAGACAGATCGGACAGGAACTGGGCGTGCAGGCTGTTCTTTATGGCAGGCTTGTCGAGCGGGGTGGTAACATCAAATTAAACCTGGAACTTGTCAATACCACAACGCTTGACGTTATCTGGTCGGAACAGTATGACCGCAAACAGGGCGACCTCGTAAATCTGCAGCAAGCGATCGCGCGCGACGTTTCGAGCAAGTTGAGACTCAAGCTGACGGGTGCCGACGAGCAAAAACTCGCAAAAAGCTACACGACCGATTCCGAAGCCTACAGGCTGTATTTGCAGGGACGGTTTTATTGGAACAAGCGGGCTGGAAAGGAATTTGAAAAGTCAGCCGATTACTTCCGGCAGGCGATCGAGAAAGATCCGAACTTTGCTCTGGGTTATGTCGGGCTTGCCGATTACTACGGCGATCGGGATCGCGACAAGGCGAAGGATAATGTCAACCTGGCGCTCGCGCTTGATGACAAGTTGGCCGAGGCGCACGGAACGCTCGGCTATCAGTACATGCTTGATTACGATTGGGCTCGGTCCGAGAAACACATGACGCGGGCGCTCGAGCTTGATCCAAAAAATCTCGAGGTGCACCGCTGGATAGGCCAGCGATTAATGATGCTCGGGCGATATGATGAATCACTTGCTTCGTACCGCAGGGCGCTTGAGATCGACCCGAACTCGTCGCCGGTACATTTCATCTACGGAGCCTGCCTCGTCGCTTCGGGTCAACTCGAAAAAGGCACAGAGTACCTTGAGAACGCAATTAGGACGGATCCGACATTTGTATGGAATCACTCACAGCTATCGTTTGCCTACCGTTTTAAGGGGAATTATGCCGGTGCCGCTGAACAACGAGCCATAGCCCAGGAACTGCTTGGTGAAACGGAGAACGCGAGGCTCACTCGCGAGAGTTTTGCAAAGGGCGGACGAGACGGATTCTTGCGCGAAATGATACGGCAGGGTGTAAACCCGGACGGCGTGACAGGTGGAATGCGGACCGCGTCGGCGTATGCCCTCCTCGGCGATCGCGACAAAGCTCTCGCCGTGCTCGAACACGGAGCAGAGAAAGGCGAGTTCTGGCTGTTTCAGATCAAATACGACCCGGCGTACGAGCCGCTGCGAGGCGATCCGCGGTTTCAGACTCTGCTGAAAAAGTTCGATCCGCCGCGGTAGACAGAATTATGAAACGATGCCCTGAATGCAGGCGGGATTATTATGACGACACGCTGCTGTATTGTCTGGAAGACGGAAACGCGCTTGTGCAGGGAGCGGTGCCGTCACCCGATGAGCCCGCAACCGCCATCCTGTCGGTACCGGGAGCGGCAGCGACCGGGGATTCAGCGGGCGAATCGCCAACTCGTGCTCAGATCAATACAACTGACAAAACTGCCACTCTTTCCACGGGAGCGGAGGCGGAGCCTCAAAAGAATTTGAATGGCGGAACGGAAAGGCAGAGCCTTTCCGCACATCGAGCGGCGAAGCCGCTGTTTGCGGTGCTTGCGGTCATCGTCGTGGCCGGGATCGGCTTCGGCATTTACAAATTCGTAAGCGGTAAGCAATCCAGCCCGGTGCTGTCTTTCGAGTCGATGAAGATCACAAAGCTCACCGACACCGGTAAGGCCGGGGACGCGGCGATATCGCCCGATGGCAAATACGTCGTGCATGTAAAGGAAGATGCCGGCCAGGAAAGCCTTTGGGTCAGGCATATCGGCTCGGGAAGCAACGTGCAGATCATCCCGCCCGCCGCGGTGGAGTATGGACGAATGACATTCACGCCTGATGGCGGTTACATTTATTTCGGCAGGCGAGAAGTTGGTGCGGGGAGTTACGATCTATATCAGGTGCCGGTTCTGGGCGGCGAACAAAAGAAACTTGTTTCGAAGACCAACAGTCCCGTGACGTTCTCGCCTGACGGCAAGCGGATGGCCTTTCTCCGCAACCAAGGCGACGACAGCACGATGATGATCGCGAACGCTGACGGCACCGGAGAGCAGCCGCTGGCGACGCTAAAGCGTCCTGAGTCTTTTAAGACCAGCGGCCCGGGATGGTCGCCGGATGGAAAGGTGATCGCGAGCGGTACCCTGACATCCGACGAAGGCGGCAGGTACGGGAGGATCGTCGGGATAAGCGTCGAGGATGGATCGATCAAACAGATCGGCTCATCGAGATGGGCCGACGCCGGGCAAGTTGGGTGGCTTTCCGACGGCAGCGGCTTTATCACGAACAACTTCGAGCGGGACTCGAATATAGCTCAGGTCTTTCAGATCTCCTATCCGGGCGGCGAAGTGCAAAAGATCACAAACGATCTGCTTTCCTATCACGGCGTCAGCATGACGGCCGATGCCGGATCGATCGTAGTAGTTCAGGAGGATCGTGTTTCGAATATTTGGTCGGCACCGGACGGGGATACGAGTCGCGCGAAACAGCTGACACGCGGCTCGGCAAAATGGGAAGGAAGAGGCGGACTCCGGTGGACTCCCGATGGAAAGATCGTTTACACGACAATGAGCGGCGGCCTTAATCCGCATATTTGGATCATGAAATGGGACGGCAGTGATCAGCGGCGGCTGACCCAAGGCAACGGCGTGAATCCCGCGGTCTCGCCCGATGGCAGATACGTCGTCTACAGTTCGCCTTCAAAACCGGTGCGACGGATCTATGGCGAATGGATATCGACGGCAGCAACCCAAGACAATTAACCAGCGACGGGGGCAGCTTTCCGAGCGTATCGCCGGATGGGCGTTGGGTGATCTATTCAGTGGCTGTTTCCGGGGCTTTCAGAATTTGGAAGGTTTCGATCGATGGGGGTGAACCTGTGCGCCTCACAGAATATCAATCTTACCTTGGAGTTGTCTCGGCCGACGGTAAGTCGATCGCCAGTCTTTATCTTGAGCAGCCAGGTTCGCAATTAAGATCGCCATCATTCCGTTTGAAGGCGGTCAGCCGACGAAGCTTCTCGATCTCCCACCAGGCTACAACACCGCCGAGATAACCGCACGTGTTCCCCAGGGTCCAAAGTGGATGCCCGATGGCCGCTCGCTTGCGTGCATCGTCACCCGCGACGGTGTTTCAAATATCTGGAGCATGCCCATAGACGGCGGCGCACCAAAACAGTTGACCAATTTCACCACCGATCAGATCGCGCAGTTCGACCTCTCCCGCGACGGCAAGCCAACCCTCTTCTCACGCGGCGCCACGACCAAAGACGTCGTCCTGATCAGCGGATTCAGAAAATGAACGAGGCGGCGGAATAGGATCTTATAAAACGATGCCCTGAATGCGGAGATGTTCAAACCTCGATTCTTGCCTCAAAGCTGCTTTCCGCATAAACTCGTTATGTAACTATAACGAGAGCTTTTTACGATGAGATCTTACGACGACATTCTTGGGCTGATAGGCAAAACGCCGTTGGTCCGTATCAATAACATCACCAAGCAGCACAAGATAAAGGCCAAGGTCTTTGCCAAGATGGAGAGCCTAAATCCCGGCTATTCCGTCAAGGATCGCATCGGCATTTCGATGATCGACTGGGCCGAACGCGAAGGCGTGCTGAAGAAGGGTGGGACGATAATCGAAGCCACGTCGGGTAATACCGGTATCGGACTGGCACTCGTTGCTGCGGTGCGCGGATATAAATGTATCTTTGTGCTGACAGAGAAGGCCTCGACGGAGAAGGTGCGCTATCTAAAGGGTCTTGGAGCCGACATTGTCGTTTGCCCGGCTGCAGCGAAGCCCGGTACACCGGATCATTACGTCGCGACGGCTAAGCGTATCTCTGAGGAGACTCCGAATTCCTTCTACCCCGACCAGTACAATCACCCCGAGAATCCGGCGGCGCATTATCGTACGACCGGCCCTGAGATCTGGGAAGATACCGACGGCAAGATCACGCACTTTGTCGCGAGCATCGGCACCGGCGGCACCATCAGCGGCACGAGCCGTTACTTAAAGGAGATGAACCCGAATATAAAGGTCATTGGTGCCGACCCGTACGGCTCGATCTTTAAGACTTACAAAGAGTCCGGATTTATTCCCGAAGCCACGCCGTATCTGGTCGAAGGCATCGGCCAAAACCTGCCCGTCGGGAACGCTAATCTGAGCATCATTGACGAGATCATCAATATTACAGATCGCGATTCGTTTGATCTGGCAAGGCAGCTTGGCCGCAAGGAAGGCATCTTTTGCGGCGGCTCGACCGGCACGATCTTTGCGGGAGCCTTAAAGGTCGCAAAGGAACTTGATGAGAATGGACTTGTAGTATTTATTGTGTGCGACACTGGTGAGCATTACCTGAGTAAGTTCCATTCGGACGAGTGGATGAAGGAAAAACTCTTGCTCGAACCGCAGCGAATCACCGCCGGCCTAATAGCCGAGACCAAGAACGGGACAAGCCCACGCGAACTGATCTTCGTCGCTCCGGACGACCTCGTGAGCGAGGCGTTTACCAAGATGACCGAGATGGGCGTGACGCAATTGCCCGTGATCGAGGATCATCGGTCAGTGGGCAGTCTTAAAGAAAGCCGTGTTCTGACAAAATTGCTCGGCGATCGCGAACTGCTGAATTCAAAGGTCGCGGACGTGATGGATGCGAGCTTCCCGGTCGTCGACGTCGACACAAGCCTCAACGAGATCAAGGCGAAACTGCAAAAACACCCAGCCGTCCTGATCGAAGATTTTAAACGTATTACCGCGATAATTACTCGTTCGGACGTATTGGATATCCAAAAATAACTGCGGATGAATGACGAGACCAACCCAGAGCTAGAAAAGGTCGAGACATGGGTAATGCCCAAACCGATCTTTCGCTCGTCTGAGGGCCACAGGCCAAAGGCGCTTGCAGACTCGCAGGAGGACATCCCGACCGAACCCGGATTCAGCGACGATGAGACCGAAGAAGATATCGTCTTAAACACTAACCCCCCGGATCCTGATGGAGCCGAATCGGCTCAATCTGTTAGGGCCACGACAAAAACCCGTGTCCGCCATCAAAAGAAACGCTCAGGCTGCGCAAAAGCCTTTGGTTTGGTCGCAGGTGCAATTGCTCTTTCGATCTTTGCGATCATCGCAGTTGTTGTCTATTTTTTGGTTTTCTACAAACCTGCCGGCACCTCCTTCTGACGTTCAGAGTGCAAGCTTTAGCTTGTATCCGGCCCAAGGAAGAACAAGCTAAAGCTTGCACTCTTAACTCTTACGGGTGCGTCATATTTTCGGCGATGACAAGCTCGTCAAATTTCTCCGCTGTCAATAGTTCAAGCTGCACAGCCGATTCCTTTAACGAGATGCCTTTTTTGTGGGCGTTCTTCGCGATCTTGGCGGCGTTGTCGTACCCGATGTGCTGATTCAACGCCGTAACGAGCATTAGCGAATTTCGGAGATAATGATCGATGTTGTCACGGTTTAGTTCGATGCCGTTGATGCAATAATCGACAAAGCCGTGGCACGCGTCATGGATGAGCCGCACAGAATGCAGAAAATTGTGTATCATCACGGGCTTGAAAACATTTAGCTCGAAATTGCCCTGAGATCCCGCAAAACCGATCGCGGCATCGTTGCCCATGACCTGAACGGCGACCATGGTCATCGCTTCGGACTGGGTCGGATTGACCTTGCCTGGCATGATCGACGAGCCGGGTTCGTTCTCCGGCAAAGAGATCTCGCCGAGGCCGCAGCGCGGGCCCGAGGCGAGCCAGCGAACGTCGTTCGCGATCTTCATCAGGCTGGCGGCAAGTGTCTTTAATGCTCCAGAAGCAAAAACCACTTCGTCGTGAGCCGACAATGCCGCGAATTTGTCCGGATGCGATTTGAACTGCAGGCCGGTTAGCTCGGCGATCTTTGCGGCGGCTCTTTCGGCAAATTCTGGATGCGAATTCAGCCCGGTTCCGACCGCAGTTCCGCCAATGGCTAGGTCCATCAGGCCGGGCAAAACCATCCTCATCCGCTCAACATCACGGTCAATGAGATTTGCCCAGCCGTTGAATTCCTGGCTGACAGTCACCGGCGTTGCGTCCTGTAAATGCGTGCGGCCGATCTTGACCACGCCTTCGAACTCATTCGCCTTAGCCTTGATCGCCTCACTGACCTTTTGAACCTCAGGGATCAATGCCGTCAAACGCTCAGCCGCCGCAATGTACATCGCCGTCGGGAAAGTGTCATTCGACGACTGCGATTTGTTGACATCGTCATTCGGATGAACCGGCGTTTTCGAGCCCATTTCGCCGCCGGCGATCTCGATCGCACGATTTGAGATAACCTCGTTGGCGTTCATGTTCGTCTGCGTACCCGAACCTGTTTGCCATACTCGCAGCGGAAAATGTGCGTCGAGTTTCCCCTCGATCACCTCGTCCGCCGCCTGAATAATGAGAGCGAGTTTGTCGTCGTGCAGTTTCCCGAGATCGTTATTCACGATCGCCGCCGCCTTCTTCAAAATACCGAGAGCGCGGATGACCTCGCGTGGCATGATATCGAACCCGATATTAAAATGATGCAGAGAGCGCTGCGTCTGCGCTCCCCAATAGACGGACGTTGGCACCTCGATCTCGCCCATCGAATCGGTTTCGATACGAGTCTGAACTGATATCTCTGTTGCTTCTGGCATACGTTAAGTGAAAGCCCAATTTTACATCAGTTTTACGCAGGCAGAAAGAAATGGATCCGCGAAAGCCCGCATATCGCCCGATGAAACTGCTGCTAGATGACACCGACGTCAGCAAGGCAGCGTCTGATGCGTTCAAATGACAGTTCGATATCGTTATCGAGCCCAACGGAGAACCGCACAAGGCCTTCGCTTAATCCCATCGCCTCGCGCTCATCGAGCGGAATTTCGGACGATGTGCTGTGGCCGGGTGCGCTGAAAAGGGTCTTGAAATAACCAAGACTCACTGCCAGATAGCCGACCTTTTCCTGCTGCATGCGAGTCATTAGCTGGTTAGCCTCCTTCAATGTCCCAATATCTGCCGCCAACATCCCGCCATAGCCATAACCAGGATTCATAAGCCGTGTAAGCAGTTCGTGCTGCGGGTGATCGGGCAATCCAGGATAATAGACGCGGAGGCCCAGTTCACGGAGTCTTTCTGCCAGAAACATCGCGTTCGCACTATGCTGCCGCATCCTTAAATGGAGCGAGTGCAGGTTTTTGAGGATGCTCGCTGCCCTTGTACTATCGAGGACCCCGCCAAGCAGCATCGACGCACCAGAGTTGATGTCGGTTAATTTGTGGATGAATTCATCGCTCGCGCAGACCGCACCCGCTACGCAATCGCTGGTGCCGTTGATGTACTTGGTCAAGCTGTGTACAACTATATCCGCTCCGAGCCGGATCGGTGACAGGATCATCGGGCTAAACGTATTATCAACAACGAGCTTGATACCGCGATCCTTACAAAGTGCAGCGAGTGCCGGGATGTCGGCAACCTCGAGCAGCGGATTGCTCATCGATTCGCAATAGATCACACGGGTCCTGTCATTGATCAACGAGCGGACCTTCTCAAGATCCGAAAGATCCGTAAAACGGGACGTAATACCAAATCTGGGAAGAAGGTTCTTAAATAAAGCGTAGGTTCCCCCATAGATGGTTCGAGACGAGATGACCTCGTCACCGCTGTCGCACAATTGAACGATCGTGGATGAGATCGCCGCCATGCCGGACGCCTTGGCCTGTGCCGACTCGCTGTCTTCCATCCGTGCCAACGCATCGGAGAGAAATTTATTCGTAGGGTTCCAGTGCCGCGAATAGAGAAAGCAGCCCTCGATCTCATGGTCGAAAAGCTCCTCCATTCGATCGGGGCTCATGAACGTGAACGTCGACGAATCGGTGATCGACGGATTTACGTCGCCAAATTCGCCGAAAACAAGAAAATCCTGAATTGCGTTGCTAGGGTCAAACATATCGATTACCTGTCCAAATCATTCTTCGTACTCCAAACTTCCTATTTCCACACTAAAAGACATGAGTTTTTTTCTCTCGTAACGTTCAGCCCTAGAAATTGATATTCTACCTTGCATAGTATTTCTCCGAAACCAATTTGACGTTATTTTTTTAACAATTGCATACGAGCCTCAATTATCACTGACGAGCCTATCGTCAACGCTCCGATCACAACGATCGACGAAGTTATGCCGAACGCGTCCGCGATCAGACCGGTCAGAATCGCGCCGATAGCGTAGCCCAGATCCCGCCACAACCGGAAAACGCCTAGACTTTTCGCTCGGTCGTGCGGGTGTGTATTCTCGGCGATCGTCGCAAGAAACGTCGGATATACCATCGCCGTGCCCCAGCCAAGTATCGACGAAAGCATGATGAACTGCGTAAGAGTTTCGGCAAATACGACAAACAACAGGGCAATGCCCTGGAGCAGCATTCCCAAAAACAACATGTGTTTTTTGTTGAGATGATCGGAGATCTTTCCCGTGAATAATTGTCCGATGCCCCAAACGGCCGGATAGATCGCTGTTACAAGCCCTATCTCGGAGATCGAAAATTGCTTTTGGGCAAGGAGTATCGGAAAAAGCCCCCACGCCATTCCGTCATTCAGATTGTTTATCAATCCAGCCTGCGTAACCGAGCCCAAATTGCGGTCAAGCAGGGTAGTGTCCCAGAATACGTCCTTCAGTTTGGACACGGTATTGTCGACTGCTTCTTTAGCAACATGATGGCGAGTATCGTGAATAAAGAACCAGCTTAGGAGCAAACCGGCGACTGCCAATACAATGCCGATATAGAAAGGATAGGGCCTCAACCCGTAACTTGCGGCGGCCAACCCCGTTAGGAAAGCTACGACAGCCACAGATATGTATCCCGCAAACTCGTTCAGGCCCATCGCAAGACCGCGGTTCCGTTCGCCGATCAAGTCGATCTTCATTACGACAGTGCTAGACCACGTAACGCCTTGATTGATACCTAGAAACACGTTTGCAGCGACGATCCAGTTCCAGTCCGGTGCAAACATCAGGAGGAATGGAACGGGAATCGCAAACAGCCAACCTACGATAAGCAAATTTCTGCGTCCAAACTTATTCGCCAAAGCTCCTGTGAAGTAGTTTGTAAGTGCTTTCGTGATTCCGAAAACAACGATGAAGGAGAGAACTGCAGTTTTGGCCGCAATATGAAATTCGACTTCGGCGATTTGCGGCAATATCGAACGCTCAAGCCCGACCATCCCGCCGACAAAGGCGTTCACAATAACGAGCAGCGTGAACTGGCCTAGGTTTTCTCTCAAACCTAGGCGGACTTCCTTAGACATTATCCGATCAACCTCCACCTTGAAAGAAGTAGATCCTTCGCCGACGATTCACCGACACTGGCCGACAGAAACCGGCCATTTATCGCTTGGTTTTTTCCAACCATACTCTAAAGACCGCCTTGCTCGCTTCGGTTGCCCAAACGGCATTGCTAAAAAAGACGCTCTTCGATGAACTGGAAACACCTCCGACGATGTGGCCTAACAGAATTCGATCGGCCGTGATCTCGTTGATCTTAACAATTTCATTTTCAAAGATCGGCAGTTGAGGATTAACCAAGAACTCGGCACCTGCGCCGAGAAATCCGGGCATTTCACTACCTTTATTTCGGTCATCTTGCCGTTCGGCGATAACCATAATTGAAAGCCGTCCCCTACAAGCTTTTCTCGTCTTTAAGATCAGCGCCATCCTCACCTGCTGATGTCGCTTTAGGTGCATTTTGCATAATCCTCCGCCCAAATCGGGTGTCTTCCTCGTTTTTTGACCTTTGATCAGTACGCCGGGACCCGACGTCACATGCGCCGCGCAGTCAGGTGCTGAATCCGAGCCTCGGCAAAATAACGAGCTGCAGCAAAAGCCACAACCCAAACATCACGACCAATATGAAAAGTTCGGACATCTCAGTTCCCTAAACAGCTCGTCCTAAGCCTCGTCTGCCACCGGCGCCGCCCTCACTGCATCGAGTAAAGGCCGGTAAATGATTGTCCCGAGAGGCACTCTGGAGCTGCGTGAAGACCTCTTTGATATCCGGTTCTTTTACAAACTGAGCGAAGCCCTCATAAAGAGCAATGTTCTCGTTTTCCGCCTTCACACCTACTTTGCAGGCGTCCGTCAGATCCGCCGGAACGCTGATCCTGGCCGGATCAAATTCGTTTTTTGGAACCGCAACACCATATTTTGCAAACAACGGGAGCAGGAATGATTCGTGCTTCCTTTCCGCCTCGATGATTTTGATAAATGGGCGCGATCCCGGAAACTTGTTCAACACTGCCTGATATGTCGCCTGAGCCAGACGCTCATCATTAAGAGCAGCGAGCAGGGCGCCCTGGGTCTTCTGATCCAGCTTGCTCGAATTGGAGGGCACCGTATGCGGCGAAACAGGCTCCATCGGCAATCCGGCGGCTTGCCAGGCAACAGTTCCACCGCTAACGTTCCAAACGTTATTGAATCCGGCCTTCGCCAGCAGGTCTGCCGCCTTCCGCGAACGATTGCCGGTCTGGCAAATGACATAAACCGGTTCATTCTTTTCGAGCGAATCGAGCTTGTCCGATAGAGTATCGAGGGGAATATTTACAGCCCCCGCCGCATGTCCGCCAGTGAATTCTTCAAGCGTGCGAACGTCGATAAACTGCACGTGCCTTTTGTCCATCGCCTGTTTCGTTTCGGTAACAGTAATTTGTTTTATCTCGCCCAAAGCATTTTTAGCTGTCTGAGTTGATTCCGTCTGACATCCGGAAACGGCGAAAATAGAAATTATCAAAGCGAAAAAGATTGTCATTTTCATAAGATCCTGTTTTTGAGTAATGGCAAAAAAAATCTCGAACCCCAGCATTTCACATATTGATTCGAGCCTAAGAACCATCTGCGCGAACCCGGGAAAAGATCTCGCGGATCAAACCTGGATCTTGCGACACGTATCGACCGCCCGCGGACACAGGCGATTCTGGCATGCTCCGCCAATCAAATCTTGACTGACCCGTTAGGATCGTTTTCATACCTTAATCCTCGAATTCGAATTCGAAATCATCTGAAACAGTTATGACCGGGCAGGTTGCGTGGCGAATTATTTCGAGCGTTTTTTCGCCCAGTGTTTCGTCGCTAAAGATGCGATGGGTTGCGCCGATAACGATCAGATCCGTATTCGCCTCCCGCGAATAATTCAAGATCTGCTCGACGAAATCGCCGCGTTTGACGATCTCGCGCAAATTGCATTTTTCCCGATAGAGCGCCGGAACCCAATCGCAGAGTTCAGGCGACTCTTCAGCGACTTCGTTCTTTGACAAAACATGGACGACCGACAATTCAGCGTCAAACCGGCGGGCCAAATCGGAGGCAAACTTAAGGACATTCTCAGATTCCGCGGAAACATCCACCGGGCAAAGGATTCGTTCTATTTTGACCTTCTCCGGCGCTTCAACCTTTGTTCCGACCGTCAAAACCGCGCCGCTGTTTTCTCGCAAAACCGTCTCGGCAACCGAGCCAAAGCGAAGTTTTTCCAAGCCGCCCCGTCCACGGGTGCCGAGAGCGATTAGAATTGTGTCGGTTCTTTCGGCTTCTTCCAAAATTGCGGCCGACGGCGAATCATCGATCACAACCGACTCGAACTCGCTTTCGCCTCCGAGATTTTCTTTCACGAATCCTTTGATTTGGAGAATGCGTTCGTCGTCAATTTGCTGTTCTTCGGCGGCAATTTCTTCCATCTGCGATTCGGTGAAATACGGCGGCAAATCGGCTTCGTGTGCATTCAAGACCTTCAATTTCGCACCGAAAACTTTTGCGATCAGATCTGCAAACTTAAGAGCGATTGCCGATTGCCCGCTAAAATCCGTCGGGCAAAGAACGATTTTTTCGTCCGATTTCGTCGCGGTTTCGGGATGTTTTTTGCGCTCGCTCAGATAGAAGAGAACCGGAACTGCCATCCGCGAAAGCAGAAGCGATGCGACCTCGCCTGCCATCAGAGAAATCGCCAAACCCTGGAATATCGGATCGAACAAGATCACCGATGAACCCACGATAACAGCGGCGGCCGTCAAAAGCATCGGACGGAAACGCACCGCACCGGCATCGACCACCGCGTCGATCAGCGACATTCCGTGTTTCATCCGAAGCTCCACGAAATCGACTAGAATGATCGAGTTTCGCACGACGATCCCCGCACCGGCGATGAATCCGATCATCGAAGTTGCCGTAAAAAACGCACCCATCAAAGCGTGTGCGGGCAAAATTCCAACTAGCGAAAACGGGATCGCCGCCATGATCGTCAGAGGAGTTTTGAACGACTGAAACCAGCCGACTACGAGAATGTAAATCAACACCATCACCGCCGCGAACGCAATTCCCAGATCGCGGAAAACTTCGTAGGTGATGTGCCATTCGCCGTCCCATTTCATTGAGTATCTGTCAGTCAAAAACGGCTGCGAGGCGACGTATCTTTCCAAAGCGTAGCCTTCGGGCAGCTTCATCGCCTCGATCTTGTCGTTCAAACCTAAAATCGCGTAAACCGGACTTTCGATGGCGCCGGCAACGTCCGCCGTAACATAAACGACGGGCATTAGATTTTTGTGATAGATGCTCTTATCGTTGCTCAACTGCTCAACCTGAACGAGCTCGCTTACGGGGACGAGATTTCCGCGGTTTCCAACGACCTTTATCTGCTGCAGATCCGCTAAACTCGAACGCTCCGCTTTGGGCAGACGCAGGTTGATGTAGATATCTTCCTTTTCGTTCGGAAGATGTAGAAGCCCGACGTTCATTCCGTCGATCGCGACGCTCATCGTTTGGGCGATCTGCTCGGCAGAAATTCCGTTCAACGCCGCTTTTTCCTTGTCGATTTTCAGGTTGTATTTCGTCTGGTTGTCCTCGACATACGAATCGACGTCAACGACGCCGTCAGTTTGGTCGAAAATGTCGCGGATGTTTCGGGCGATCTCAATTTGTCTTTCGTAGTTTGGGCCGTAAACTTCCGCCACGATAGTTTGCAAAACGGGCGGCCCCGGCGGAACCTCGGCAACTTTGAGATTTGCACCATATTTTCGCGCGATCTGCTGAAGGGCCGGACGAATGCGTTTGGCAACGTCATGGCTTTGCACCGAACGCTCGTCTTTGGAAAGAAGATTGACCTGGATATCCGCGACGTTGGGACCGCTCCGCAGAAAATAGTGACGCACCAAACCGTTGAAATTGTACGGCGACGCCGTACCGACATACATTTGATAATTGACGACCTCGGGCACAGTGCCGACGTATGTGCCAAGCTCGCGCGTGACGGCGGAGGTTTGCTCCAGCGTTGAGCCTTCGGGCATGTCGATGATCAACTGAAACTCACTTTTGTTGTCAAACGGCAGCATCTTCACCTTGACCAATTTCAGAAACACCAGCGACATCGAAGCAAGCAACAAGACGATCACGCCTACGAGAAACGCATATCGCCAGAATGGCTTGACTATGATTCCGTTCATTACCTTTCGGTAAAGCCGCGTCGTAAAACCTTCGTTGCCTTGTTCGTGTTTCGCATCGCGTTTGAGCAACTTCAAGCTCGCCCACGGGGTGACGACAAACGCAACGATCATCGAAAAAACCATCGCGGCCGAGGCTCCGATCGGAATCGGCCGCATATACGGCCCCATCAAACCGCTGACGAAAGCCATCGGCAAAATCGCGGCAATCACCGCGAACGTCGCCAAAATCGTCGGATTGCCAACTTCGTCAACTGCCTCAATCGCAATATCGACCAGCGAGCGTCCCCTGTTCTCCGGCAGGCCGTAATGCCGCGTCATATTTTCGACGACGACAATCGCGTCGTCAACCAAAATTCCGATGGAAAAAATCAAGGCGAAAAGCGTGATGCGATTGAGCGTGTAGCCGTAGAAATAAAAAACCGCCAGCGTCAAAGCGAGCGTGACCGGAATAGCAATCGCCACAATGCCGGACGCACGAAAACCAAGCGCCAGCATAATCAAGATCGAAACCGCAGCGATCGCAATCAGCATGTGCAAAAGCAGCTCGTTCGACTTTTCGGCGGCGGTTTCGCCGTAATTCCGCGTCGTCGTTACGCGAATATCGTTTGGGATAAATGTGCCTTTGAGCGCCTCAACCTTTGCCAAAACTTTCTCGGAAATTTCGATTGCATTCGTTCCTTTGCGTTTTGAAACCGCGATCGTTACCGCCGGTTCGATACCGTTCGATTTTTGTTCAGAATGCGATTCGGAATTGTCCGCCGCAGCCGTGGCGAACATCACATAATCGGCGGGCTCCTCGGCCCCGTCCACGATAGCTGCGACATCGCCTAAAAACACGGGGCGATCACCAAAAACCCCGACGACGACATTGCCGACGTCTTCCGCCGAGGTCAGAAAACTTCCCGTTTCGACGATCGCTTCCCGATTCTGTGCTGCAAAGCTCCCCGATCTAGTCTGCTGGTTCGATTGCTGCAGCATCGGGATGATCGCGGCGGGGGCGATATTGCGCGAAGACATCTTTGCTTCGTCAAGTAAAACGCGCACCTGACGACGTTGCCCGCCGATAATTCTTACGTCGGAAACGTCCGTGATCTCTTTGATCTGATCCGTTATCTGTGCCGCTACTCGGCGAAGCGTGTAATGGTCCTTATCGGCACCAGAAAGTGTCAAGGCAAGAATCGGGACATCGTCAATCGAACGCGGTTTGACCAGCGGAACAGACGCTCCCTGCGGAATCAGATCCAAATTGGCAAACATCTTCTGGTTCAGCCGCACGATCGCGTCTTCTTCGTTTTGTCCAACCTTAAATCGAACGATCGCCATCGACGCTCCCGGCGAAGATGTCGAATAAATATACTCGACACCCGGAATTTCCCAGAGAAATTTCTCCATGGGCTTAGTGACGCGTTCTTCGATCTCCTTCGACGACGTGCCGGGCATGCGCACCATCACGTCGATCACCGGCACGATGATCTGTGGTTCTTCCTCACGCGGAAGCATAACGACCGCGCCGATGCCAAGCAGAATCGAAGCCGCGACGATCAGCGGCGTGAGTTTGGACTGGATAAACGCACCGGCAAGCTTTCCGGCAATTCCGATCTCTTTCATGAACTTACCTGACTTTTGTTCCGTCGCTTATCGAATTCACGTCTGAGGTAACAACCTCATCACCTTCGGAAACGCCGGATAGAATCTCGATCACTCCCTCCGCCGTCTTTCCCGTGGTAACAATTCTAAACTGGGCAATTCCGTCTTGTCCGACAATGAAGACCCCGGTCAATTGCCCGCGCTGAATGATGGCGGTTTGCGGAACGGTGGTCGCCTCCCTTTGCGCGATGGGAAAACGAGCCAGACCGTAAAGTCCTGTTTTCAAGGAAGGATTGGCGGGCAAATCGATCTTGACCGTCAAGCTTCGACTGGCGGCCTCCGCGGTAGGTAAAATCTCTGCAACTGTGCCAAAAATTTCACCTTGCCCGAGCGCGTCGATCCGCACATTCACTCGATTTCCTATCCGAATCGATTTGGAGCGTGATTCTTCCACCGCCGCTTCAAGGCGGTATTGCGAACTGTCCTCGATCGCCAGCAAAGGAACTCCCGGGGCGGCCGTCGCACCCGACTCGGCGAATTTTTTAACGACTATTCCCGAAACAGGCGAAACGATTCTTGAATAACCTTCACTGACTTTTGTACCCGCAATCTCGGCTTTCGCCTGATCGATCCTGGCGTTGATCTGTTGTTTCCTGGCGATGATCGTGTGCACATTGGCCCTCGCTCGTTCGACTTCGGACGTCGCCACTTTCAGTTTCGACTGTGCTTCGTCAAATTCCTGAGCGGTGGCTGAACGGCGACCATAGAGCTCCTTAAATCGCTCGAAGGTGGCAGCACTCAATTGTTTATTCGCCTCAGCGGTTCTCACGCCGGCATTTGCGGCATCGACGGATTTATCAATCTCGATCAACGCGGCATGTGCTTCCCGCATGACGGCTTGGGCCTTTTGCAGTTGCGTTTTGCTTTCGCGATTGTCGATCTCGACCAAAATTTGCCCGCGCGAAACGGTATCGCCTTCCGCAGCCGGAAACGAAACTATCCGGCCCATGATATTGGCGGAGACCTCAGTTCTCGTTTTCGCCTTGACGGTTCCGGTAGCTTCGTAAAAATCCTCCATTGACGATCTTGTCACTTTCGTGGTGGCGACGTTCCTTACAATCGGTTGAGCATTCTTGGTGGTTTCTTCGCGTTTCTCACAATTCGCCAGATAAAATACCGAAATAACGACCGCAAAAATCAAGCCAAACTTAGTTTTCATATCATCACCAATCTAATCGAAGAGCCGCACGTCGTTGAGTCTTCCGGTTGCAAGCAAAACGGACGCGAAACTGACGTAATAATCGTATCGCGCGGTCAAGAGATTATGCCGGGAACGCACGAGCGCCGCTTCCGCGCGTAAAACCTCGTTAAATGTAGTCAAGCCGAATTTGTATCTGTCCTGAACAATTCTTAGCGCCTCGTCCGCCTGCGCGATGCTTTTGATGGAAACCTGGATCTTGGCCCGGGCGGTTTTGTAACTCTGAAGCGCTCGAACAACGCTAAGACTAATCTGGTTGGCGAGACTTTGCTTTTCCAGTTCAGCCACCGTTTCCCCTTCCGCAACCTGTTCGATGCGTGCCTTTCGGCCGGCATCAAAAAGCGTGTAAGTCAGATTTACGCCGACCGTATAATCCGAGCTTCCGCTTAACAGATAGGGCGAGCTGTAGCCAAAATTGCCGAAAGCATCCACGCGCGGAAGCTTTTGATTCTTGATCGATCTGGTTTGCTCGCGGCTGATTTGAACGGCCAACTCCGCTCTTTGATAATCCGGACGATTTTCGAACGCGAGGCGGATCAGCTCTCCCTGCTCCTCGATTGGAAAATATTTTTCACGCAGATCCTCAACCAGATCGCGCGCAATGTCCGGCTTGTCGCCGAGCATCAGATTCAAGGCGGCAAGGGTCGCAATCAGATTGCTTTCGGCTTCGAGGTTCTGTTGATTGGCATTTGCCAGTTCGACCTCCGCCGCCAGAAAATCGGCATCCGTCGCCATCCCAACGTCAACCATATCCCGAGTTTTCTTGCGGTTGGCCTCGGCGGATTTGACTGCTTCCTGACTGACTTTGAGCATTTCCCTGGCCAGAACCGAGCCGTAGTAGCGCTGGATAACATCAAAGCGTAGTTGCTGACGCACGGATTCCGCCTGAAATTCCGTCTGCCTCTTTCCAATCTCGGCTTGTGTAACGCGCGAGCTAGTTTGCCACTGATCAAAAAGCGGCATCCGAGCATCGACCAGCGAACGAAAATTGAAGATTCCCTTAGGATTGTTAAGCGAACTGATTGCGAAATTCGACACGCCAAAACGGCCCTGCTCAAGCAGCGATCCGAAAACAAAGACCGGATTATTACTCCGAATTGCCGATTGACCAACCCGAACAAATGGCTGTTTTCCCGTTTTAGTCTCCGCGATCTTTGCCTCAGCGATCTTTACCTTGGAATCGGCTATTTTGGCTTGCGGATCGGTGGCCAGGGCTTTTTTAACCGCTGCTTCCAGATCCAATTTTGGCGAGAATGTGCTTTGCGAAGAAACCGCCGGCAGGCATGAGAGAGCTATCAGCAGCAGCATCGCTGATTGCCTGATCGATTCACGGATCAAGTTTTTACTTTTGGTATTTGCGGACATAATTGGTCGCAATAACGGTTCGTCATCAGTCTGGAACTATTGTCCAATCAACTGTCTTTGAAGCCGGCGGTTCGCAAAATCGACATCATCGGACACCACTGTGTGAACGCGGACTGAAAAAGGTTTAGTCCAACAAAGCCGGTAAACCAGAAAAAATACGGACTCACATAGAATCCGAGCACAACGCTGACAAAAATAAAACTTCCGGCTATTAAGCGAAGCATTCTTTCAACTGTCATAAAGATCACCTCCTGTGTGATATTCAAAAATCCCTATCCAAGCGATCAAAAGAGGCTCTTGCTCCGATTGTTCGAGTGTGAGATTTGCGCGGTCTGATCGGGAACCACCATCTATAGTCCGTCCACGCTTCCTCGCGTCAATTGGCCAGCGGCGAATGCGGAGATTTTGTTTCGATCGGCAGATTTGCCACACGCCACGCTGAGGTGCCGCCCGTAACATTGATAACGTTGGGGTAACCGGCTTCCTTTAGTAGAACCGCGGCCTTTTTCGAGCGGTTTCCGGTCTCGCAGATCAGATAAACGGGCTCGTTCTTTTCCAACCTGTCCAGATTTGCCGTGAGCGTATCGAGCGGGATATTTACCGCCCGAGCGGCGTGGCCGCCCGCGTATTCCTCGGTCGTCCGAACATCGACAAACTGCGAATAAGCCTTTGAGACGGCTGTCTGCGCCTCGGCCGGCGAGACTTCCTTAATGGCCGACTCCGTGGCCGGGACGCCTGAATCGGTTTTCTTCGCCGTGTCCGCTTGACAACCGCCAAGAATGAAAACCGCGGTTATCGTAATTAGCAAAATTCTCATAACAATCTCCTACTTTGTACTCGCACAGGCTGCAGCCGAACTTTCTGATTCGAGCCCTGCGGCGATCCAAGCTGCCGTGCCACCCGTCACGTTATAAATGGTCGTGAACCCCGCATTTTCCAGAATGCTTGTACCGATACTTGAACGGTAGCCGCCCTGACAAATAACGTAGGTTGGCGCCGACGGATCGAGTTTTTCGAAATCGGCTGCAAGTTTGTCAAGCGGTATGTTGATCGTGCGAACAGCGTGACCCGCGTTGTACTCCGCTACGCGGCGGACGTCAACAAACTGCAAGGGGGCCTCGCTCTTGGTGAGATCGTTTACCATCTCTACCGAAACCTGCTCAACCGTCGTCTTTTCACCTGCGTAATCGCTGACCCAGATATATCCGCCAACTGTTTCGTGCCCAACGCGCGCGAGACGCATGACTGCCTCTTCGACCTGATCGGCATCATCTGCAACGAGCGCGATCGGCGTTCCCATCGGGATAAGGGTTCCCGCCCACGACGCGAATTGGCCGCCGAGGCCGATATTTATTGAATTTGGGACGTGCCCCGCACCGAACTCGGTATTCGTCCGGATGTCCACGACGATCCCATCGAACTTTAGCAAATCATCGGCTGTGAGGGCTTTTGGTTTGGCGATCTCAGTCAACGGAGCCGAACCCTCGAGATTTTTCGCGGCGCTTCGGGGGAAATACATCGGAACCTCGGGTTGGTCAGCCGCGACGATCTTGATGAAATCATCCTTGCTCATCGGCTGCAGAGCGTAATTGAACCGACGTTGGTTGCCGAGTGTCGACCAAGTCTCTTTGGACAACGACTTGCCGCACAAGCTTCCGGCGCCGTGCGCCGGATACACCTCGGTCTCGTCCGGATAAGCAAGAATGCTGTTGTGCAGCGAATCGTATAACATCGAGCCCATCTCTTCGGCTGTAAAGCCCTTTGAGCCAATAAGGTCCGGCCGGCCGACGTCGCCGATAAAGAGCGTGTCGCCGGTGAACATCTTCAGCGGTTCTTCGCGGTCGACGGTGTTTTCAGCCACGATAGTAATGCCTTCAGGGGTGTGGCCCGGCGTCTCTAGAAAGCGAAGTTTGATATTGCCGACATTTACTTCATCTCCATCCTTTACTTTGTGCGTCGGAAACTTTGTATTCGCCCGTTGGCCGTAAATGATCTCAGCACCGGTTTTGGCCGCAAGTTCGATATGCCCGCTAACAAAATCGGCGTGCGAGTGAGTTTCGATCACGTATCTTATTCTCTGCCCGTTAGCATTTGCCTCGTCGATATATTGCTGCACGTCACGCTGCGGGTCGATGATCGCTGCCTCACCATCTGATCCCAAATAGTACGAAGCGTGCGAAAGACATCCTAAATAAAACTGCTTGAATTGCATGATCCTAGTTCTCCTGGTTAGTGCGTAAATTTTACCAATTTCAAAAAATCACCGCGTAGTTTTTCACCACGAGGAACGCTGCGACCCCTAAAACGAGAACCGCAAACATGCTCTGCAAACGTTGTGCCGCTATTCGATGCGACAGCAGCGTTCCAACTACTGCTCCGCCGACGGCCAACGCCATGACAACGCCCGTCAAATGCCAGTCAAAAGCGTTCTGGCTCAAATGGCCAACAAGGCCAGCGGCGCAGTTTAAAAATATGACAAAGAGCGAGGTGCCGATAGCTTTTTTCATCGGCAGCCCACCAAACAAAACCAGTGCCGGCACGATCAAAAATCCGCCTCCAACTCCGAGAAAGCCTGTCAGGACACCAACCCCCAATCCGGCCAGAACGCCTTGCACGGGATGCGGCTTGTGCTCCGACTCGTCGATCGCATGATCTCGCCGCCACATCATCGAGACCGCGACGACGAGCATCAACAGGCCAAATATCAGCAGGAGGGTCTCGGAAGAAACCATTTTTGTCAATGGCGACCCAATCAACGCCCCAATAATTCCCGAGATACCAAAAAGTAACCCAGTAGAAATATCAACATTGTCGCGACGCCAGTGAAGATATGATCCCAAAATGCTCGTTGCCCCGACCACTGCGAGCGACATCCCAACCGCCTCGTGCGGGTCGACGCCAAGCAGATATACCAATATCGGAACTGTAAGTATCGATCCGCCGCCACCGATCAGCCCGAGTGAAAGGCCGATAACTGCGCTCAGGATCAGACCGATGATGAAAAGTATCGACATTGTGATCCTTATTTCGCTTTCTCGCAGGCCACGGGTTCTTTATTCCAGGGCATTCTTGCGAGCGTCATTCCCATTGCACAAGCATCGATTGCCGCCGAAAACATCAGTCCCGCTCCTACGAAGGCCGGGATCAGAAGCAAATACGGACTGACAAACAGGCTAAGGAGCACTCCAGTCAAACCAAACATTCCCGCGGCGAATCGCACCTGCCGCTCGAGCGACCATACCCTTGATTCACCCTTAACGACAGGTAGATCTGCCCCAGCCCAAGCGACCATTCCGCCCTCAACCACATGAATATCGGTAAAGCCCTTGCTCGCTAATTTCTCTGCCGCGTTCTTAGCTCGGTTGCCTGAGCGGCACATCAGATAGACCGGTTTCGCATGGTCTATCTCGTCTACATGTTTTTCAAAATTTGATAACGGCATCAGCTGAGCGTCGGCGATTCGCTCGTTATTGAACTCTGAAAACTCGCGGACGTCGATCACCTGACACTCGCCGTCGCCATTCAAAAGCTCATTTATCTCGTGTACGGTTGCTTGTTTGATCATTGTTCTTGAAATTCCATTTTTTTAATAATATACTCGATCTGTGTATGAGTATATAACTATATCGTTATGTTGTCAAGTATGAAAAAGCCCAAACATAAAAAAATGTCGGCGGAAACGGTGAGTTTCGTAGCTGCGAGATTTAAAGTCCTATCTGAAACGCTCCGGCTTCAGATCCTGCAATACCTTGAAAACGGCGAAGCGAGCGTTACCGCTGTCACTCGAGCGGTGAGTTCCACCCAGCCTAACGTCAGCAAACACCTGAAGATCCTCCAGGACGAAGGCCTGGTCGCCAAGCGGCAAGAGGGAAACACGGTTTTTTACAAGATCGCTGACGAATCGGTTTTTGAGTTGTGTGAGGTTGTCTGCGGCAGTCTCAAGGAACGATTCTTGGAGCGAAGTGCAATATTTGACTAGGTCGCTTTCACTCGAATCTGTTTTCAGGTGCAGGCACAAAATAAACTGCCATCAACAAACAGGCCGTCGCGTGAATTCGACGACGAACCTCGGCGGCTCATCTTCTTCATCAGCCGGCATCTCGACGAAATCAGTCTGTGCCAGCCCGCAGGCCTCGAATCTCGACAGGTCACGTCGCGACATTGGCCACGGAAGTTCGTCTGGCTCCTCGTAGTCATCCCGACCGCGTGTGACTACCACCAACGTCCCTCCTTCGCCCACAAAGTCGCTGATCGCGTCTACCACACGTTCCCGCATATCTATTGGCAGCGGCTGGATCGTGTAGATCTCAAGCACAAAGTCGAATCCGCCGGTCTTCGCTTCTCCTGCCCGCGGGAAGTTCCACGATCGTGGCGGATCAAATAGGTCGCGAGCCTCAAACCGGATATCATTTTCACCGTACAACCGCTTAGCCCATTCGACGGCGGTCGGGGAAATATCAAATGCTGTTACTTTGAACCCTAGATCGTGCAGATACTTCGCATCATCGCCGAGCCCACATCCCACGACAAGCGCAGTTCGTCCATTGCCGGTAAGCCCGGTCGATTCTGCCCATGTCCTGAAGAAACGATTGGGCTCAAGATCGGCCCAAGGGATGGTCGAATTGTCACCATTTGCCTCGGCATACAACGCCTCAAACCAGCCGAGAGCGTCACCGCGTTCGGCATGCTCCAAAGCGATCTCGCGAACCCGCTCGCGGGCCTGTTCCTTATCAAAGTCCTTATTCAACCGGTGCCCCCGATTCTTTCCACGCTGCCCAGCCGCCGTCCATTGACCAGACGTTGGTGTAGCCCATTTTCTGGAGCATATCTGCGGACAACGCAGAGCGGTAGCCGCCGCCGCAATAGAGGACGATCTCAGTATCTTTATCGGGATACGTTTGCACAATATCGCGCTCGATGATGCCGCGTCCCATGTGTTTTGCACCGGCGGCGTGTCCGGCCTCGTATTCGTTGTCTTCGCGGACGTCGATGAAGACAGCTCCGTTCTCTACACGTTCGCGTGCACCGGCTACGTCGCATTCGTTGACCCGGCTCCTGGCGTCGTGAACAATTTCCAAAAATTCGCTTGAATGTATCATCTCTTTACTATAAGCTTTGCAAATTCCTAAAACCAAAACGTTCGACTAACACAGGCCGGTAGGTCTAATTTATCAACAGGAGATCGTAGAATGAAAAAAATCACTTCACTTATTATATTCGCGTGCTTTATAGCGCTCACCGGATGCAGCAAAGACGGCGAGATCAACGCGTTTATCACCGAATTTGACTCGGCTACCAAGGAGATCGTCTCCAAGATCGACGCAAATCCGTCGGCCGCCGGCATCGACGACGCTCAAAAAGCCTTCGACGGCAAGAAGGCAAGCCTCAAGGCAAAATGGGATGGCATCAAGGATGCCGTCGGATTCCAGGTCAGTGCCGACACCAAGAAGAAACTGGAAGACAGCGTTTCCAATAATATGAAGGCCTTGATGGATGTTTCGACCAAAAACATGATGAAACTCGCAATGGACAAAGAAGCGTCGTCCAAGTTTCAAGCATTGTTAAAGGACTATCAATCGACCTTTGCGGCAGCTCCGGCAGGCAAATAGCGTCAACTAATTATCCATTCACATCGCGATGCACCCGAGCGGTGCATCGCGTTTTTGTTTGTCCGCAGCTAACTCGGTATAATTATAGTTTCGCTATTATTCGAAAATATTGATCAGAGGACACTACATTGGCAGAACAATTTGACGTAACAATTATCGGTTCGGGCCCCGGCGGCTATGTCGCGGCGGTGCGTGCGGGACAGCTTGGGCTAAAGGTCGCGATCATCGAGAAGGAAAAAGATGCTCGGCTCGGCGGTACGTGCGGCCTACGCGGATGCATCCCAACGAAAGCTTTGCTCAATGCGGCTCATTTGTATGAAAAGGCCGGGCATTTTGAGAATTTCGGCCTAAAAGTCACTGGCCTGAGCTACGACTGGGCAGGAGTTCAAAAATACAAATCCGATGTCGTCGCCAAAAACTCGGCTGGCGTGACCTATTTGATGAAAAAGAACAAGGCCACGATCTTCAATGGCTTTGGCAAGATCGTCGGAAATGGCAAGGTCGAGGTCGCCCTCGCCGACGGCAAGAAAGAAACGATCACCACGAAGAACATCATCATCGCGACGGGCTCGGTCGTGCGTCCTATCCCAGGTTTTGAGACGGACGGCAAGCAGGTCGTAAATTCGGATCACATTCTCGAACTTACAAGCGTGCCTAAATCCCTGATCGTCATGGGTTCGGGCGCAGTTGGTTCGGAATTTGCAAGCGTCTATCATCGCTTTGGAGCGGACGTCACGCTCGTCGAGCTGCTCGACCGGATAGTGCCGCTCGAAGATGCCGATTGCTCAAAAGAGCTTGCGCGTGCATTCAAGAAGCAAGGTATGAAGGTGGAGACCGGACTCAAACTCGACAAGCTCGAAAAAGGCAAAAAGAGCGTCAAAGCCTCCGGCAAGAATGCCAAAGGTGAGACCGTCACGCTCGAAGCCGAAATGCTCCTAGTCGCCGTCGGCCGTATGCCGTATCTAGAGGGTCTCGGCCTCGAAAACACAAAGGTCAAAATCTCCGAACGCGGCACAGTCGAGGTCAACGAATATTACGAGACCGCAGAACCAGGCATTTTTGCGATCGGCGACGTTGTCGCGACGGCACAACTCGCTCATCTGGCCTCGAAAGAAGGCATTCTCGTTGTCGAAAAGCTCGCCGGCAAAAAGGTCGAGCCGATCAAGCACAATCTGGTTCCGAACTGCACATACTGCGACCCCGAGGTCGCCAGCGTCGGCCTCACCGAAGAAAAAGCCAAAGCCGCCGGTTACGACGTGAAGGTCGGCAAATTCCCCTTCTCAGCCTCAGGCAAGGCCCGCATCCTCGGCGAAACCGACGGCTTCGTCAAGATCGTCTCCGAAAAGAAATACGACGAGGTCCTAGGCGTCCACATCATCGGCCCGCACGCCACCGAGCTCCTCGCCGAAGCCTGCGTCGCCATGGCCCTCGAATCCACCGCCGACGAACTAGGCCGCATCATCCACGCCCACCCAACCGTCTCCGAAGCCATCATGGAAGCCGCGGAAGGCGTGCATGATCTGACGATTCATATGTAATATGGCTGATCAACCCCTGAAACCTCGGAGAGAGTACGCGGAAAGCGTGAATTACGTCGGAAGTACGATCAAGGATGGTGCTTTCAACAATCTGCAAATCAGTTGGGACGAAGAAGATGGCTTTGTGATGCTGTTTACACCGGATATGGCCAATCCGTTTCCGCATTATCACATTGAATTGACAAAGGATGAGGCAGAGCAGCTTGCCTTGTTCCTCGGCAAAAAGTTGGGAGAACTCGCCGAGAAAGATTTTTCTGAAAGAGCTAAAAGAGGCAGTTGGGAACGGATGAAGGAAATTCTTGCGATGGCTCCGGATGTCGAACCGGATCCGGGGGATCGGCTATAGTTTAAGATTCTTGTATTTTAGGCTGAATCAAAAAACGCGATGATCGGCATGGATGTCGAGCGGTTATTCAAAAACAATATCTTTAGCGTCGCGTTAACCCAATATAAAGTTCTTCGTTTAGCGCAGTATTTCCAACTGAAAGCAAAGAGCGTCTCTGATGGCGGGATCGTCGAGGTTGACTATCAATCGGATAAGTCTCTGTTCATCGTGCGTGCGAATCTGATAACAGAGTACTATCGATTCATTCTGAAGATTCGCTGTTCGCGGCACCTATTCACTGATCCTTGTCGCAACGAAACGTTCCGTTTTAGCAGGCCCAACAGGTTTGGCCCCAGGTGAAGACCAGACTGAATAGTTCAAACTACCTTTCGGACTTAGCGAGCATGTGACTCGATAGGAATAATCCTGCCAGCGGGTGGCATAAAAATTGGGTGAAATAAAGCTTCCGGTCAGTTTCTCGCCTACCGGAGTTAGGTAGATACCATCTGCATTCTTAATCTCATAGTCAGTCCATTCGATTTGACCGGCAAGGTCAGGAAAGCCAGTAACGAGCCTAAACCGACCGCCTCCTGCCTGGGTTAACCTCAGATAAACAGTCTCACCTTGAAACATGTTTCCTTTATCCGTATATTTCCAAATTCCGCAAAATGTACAGGCCGAACTACTGATCGCTTGCGTTTCCGGCAAAAACTGAATTTTCGTAAAGGCGTCCATTTTACCTGCGACTCTACCAGAACCGTCATATTGCGTACCCCTGCCAACCGTAACCTTGACCCGCTTTCCCTTATAACCTTCTGGCATGACGGTTTCATCATTCCATGCATCGCAAGCACGTGCCGCACACAAACCGCTATGAACTTTTCCTTTATCGTCCGTGATCGTTAAATAACAATTGTCGCCGCACTCAAAACCTGAGATCGTGCCCGCAATCGTACGGGTAGCGTTCTTATTTTGACCTTCGACGGTATCAGGGCCAACAAGAAAAATAACTACGGCGACGCTTGTGAGAATGAGTAGAATTTTCATATACCTCCAATTACGACCTTCGGCGCTAGGGGATTTTGATTTGACTGTCCAGCCAGAAGAACGGATTTCGGCAACAGGCCATTGAAGTTGGCAACCACGACTGGGTCCGCTCCGTAACGACCGGCTCAATTAGCGAGAATTAAATCGCTGTATTTGCCCGTGTCAATCCAATCTCAAGAGCCATCTGTTTATCGATTAGCGAGACCGCCGCTATTGTAGCATGGATCATGGCGTTGGGCCGGCCCAATATGCGGACCGTCCAATTTATAAGAGCCGTCTTTGCATAGATGCCTTTTAGGGGAAACGAGACCACCACGGCCGGTACATGCATAATAGCCTGGTCGGTTGGAACTGTAGGAGCCGTCCTTGCAGAGGTATGTGTCGCCAATCTCACGGGGCATGCGAGACAGGTCTTGTACAGCAGTATTACGGGCATTAACGACTGCTCCTCCTGGTGTATTAGCCAGATTGGACTTAGGAGTTTTATTTGCAGGTGGCTCAGCACGGTTAGCCCCAACGTTAACGTTGTTTGACAGTACTCTGGAAGCCGCGTTGGAAGCCGTGTTCATAGCGTTAGAAATAGCAGCATTCGCGTCCGTAATTACGCTCGTATCCCCGGAGCCTCCGCTTTTATTTGCGGTAGGGCCGTAAGATAGAAATAGCACTCCGAAGAAAATAGGAACGATCGCCAAAATACCGATAATACCCCAAGCATGATTGTTTCTTTTTTTCGCGTTTACGTTCGAGGGCAATACCCGTGCAACTGTTTCTTGTTCCAGCGCATCGACAGCGTTACTAACATCAGTCGTAGAATCATGAGTCAAAAATCTCTGTTCTGACCGCATTAGATTGGGAGTTGGAAAGATAGGTTGATTTACTAATGGAAATGTCTTTTCATCGCCTATAACGACGGTTTTCTCATGTGCCTCGTTGTTGCTATTGCCCAGTAGCTTTCGCATTTCGTTTGCCGATCCCAAACGCCTCTCTCGGTCAATTTCCAAAGCCTTTTGTAAAACAGTAGAAAGTGCATTCGAAACCTTCAGATTGCGCTCGTGAGCGGGACACAGCTTGTCAGCCTGACCCGTCCATATTGACAATGCACGGGTCGGAGCATTGATGGGCAGTGTGTTTGTCAGCAGATGGTAAAGAGTTGCTCCAAGAGCATACAAATCGCTTCGGGCATCCGTCCCTTGATCCAGAATGCTCAAAGTTTTGTCAGAAAAATTAACGCAAAGCATTTGAAACCAATTCGCATCGGCGCGCAGAACCTGTTCGAGCGGAGCATATTGCAATGTCGCCGCCGCCATACTTCCAACCGTGCTTTGCAACGCCGCCATGTCGCCAGCCGCACCCTTGGCAATACCGAAGTCGAGCAGCTTTATACGGCCACGAGGCGTTAACTTCAAGTTTGAAGGTTTAATATCGCGATGAACAATATCCTGCGAGTGTAGATCTTCGAGAGCGTCGAGAATTTGGTCTGCCCATTCCAAAACCTGTTCTGTCTCGAACGGTGCATTTCGTTCTTCCAGAAGTTCCGAAAGGTCTTTGCCGCGAATCAGTTCCATCACGAGATAGAAACCGTCTCCTTCGGCAAAATAGTCCATAACGCGGGGAAAGGCCTCGTGCGTCATATTCGCCAGCATTTTGGCTTCGCGTTCAAAGGCGTTGCGGGTGTAATCGTCGTCAGCGAATGTCTCCTTCAACGCGACGGTAGCACTTGTACGATTATCTTTTGCTTCGTAAACCGCTCCCATGCCGCCATGGCCGAGTTGCCCTACAATCGTATAGCGCGATTGCAAAACCGTGTCGGCCGACAATGGAAGGCGTTTTTTCATAGAAGATTGTCCATCAACGCAAACCTCAGAATTAACTCTTCATTATAGGCCGATTCACTCCGCTTCAACAAAAAAAACATGTTTCGGCGCATCGACCAACCCACCTTCTCATACCGAAATTTTTACATAAGCCCCTGCGGACATGTATGACCCTCACGTAATCAGGAAACTTGATGGGCATTGAGCCTTTAATTCTCTTCCCTTTTCCAATCAGCTGCGTTAGTATGAAAACGATATGCAGACTAAGGTTTCGACACAAGGAAATGTGCTCTTACCGGGAGCGATAAGACGACAGCTCGGTATCAAAGCTGGTGATGAACTGCATGCCGACATCCAGAACGGCAACATAGTTCTGAGGCCGGAACGAAGAAGGAAACGGAGCCGAAAAGCAAATATTGTTACGAGCCCGATAACCGGCCTTCCCGTGCTTGATGCAGGTAAAGACTCCCCGGTCTTGACGAGCGAAACGGTCCGCGATCTGCTAAGCGACTTTCCATGAAATATCTGCTCGACGTAAATGCGCTCATCGCTCTTGGGATCAAACAACACGAGCATAATCTTCGCATCGAGACATGGATCGCGGAATTTCCTAAGCAATCCCGACCGACTTTCGCGACCTGTTCCATCACTGAGATCGGATTCGTACGAATCGTTTCGCAGGTTTCCGCTTATTCTTTCACTTTAGAAGATGCCCGGAACGAACTCCTTCAATTGAAACAAACAAAGCTCCTGAATTTCTCTTTCATTCCGGATGGAAATGACATTTCAAACCTTCCGGGCTGGGTCAAATCGCACAAACAAGTAACTGACGGCCATTTGGCACAACTTGCAAAGTCCAACGAAGCTCTACTCGCCACTCTTGATGAAAATATCTCCGGCTCATTTCTAATTCCTAAATAGTCTCGTAAGAAGCTGACTTTCCAGTAAACGGCGACGCTCGTTCTATGGAATCGACGTTCTAGCTTTAGTCCATTTCCCCCTCGTAAAATCAGGAAACTTGATCGGCATTGAGCCTTTGGCGACGGAGATTTCGCTTAGTGGGCCGGGGGCGCTCCAGGCGGCGGCGTCGTAGACGTCCATGTCGGGGACGAGGCCTTCGCGTAAGCATTGGACGAGGCGCCAGCACATTAGGTAGTCCATGCCGCCGTGGCCGCCGAGTTTGCGGGCTTGTTCGCCGACGACGCGCCAGAGGTTGTGTTCGTATTTTTCTTTGTAGGCGTCGATCGTCGCCCATTGGTGATTGGCTTTGTCTTTTTCGACGTAAACGCGTGACGGATAATCGCGGAAGATGCCTTTTGTTCCCTGAATAAGATTTATGCGGTCGTACGGACGCGGTGTGGTTACGTTGTGCTGGACCATGATCGAACGGCCCTTGGCGGTTTTGATCAGGTTGGTGTTGTAATCACCGGCCTTGTAAACCTCTTTTTGTCGCGGGTCGTTGGCGTCGAGCTTTTCCTTTCGATAATCCTGTAAACCCAAACTTCCTGAACTCATCGCGACCATGTATTCGAATTTGTCGCCGCGATTGATGTCCATGTAGTTCGCAACAGGGCCTAGACCGTGGGTCGGATACAGATTGCTGTCGCGAAGCGTATGATGTGCACGCCGCCATAGGCCTTCGTCTTTAGTCTCAAACAAAATGGCCCGCAGATCGTGGTTATACGCCGCTTCGCCGTGTACCAATTCGCCAAACACACCGGCACGCACCATGTTCAGGATCAGCAGCTCGTCGTAATCGTAGCAGCAGTTCTCCATCATCATCATGTGCTTGCGAGTGCGTTCTGATGTGTCGACGAGCTGCCACAATTCCTTCATAGTGTACGCCGCCGGAACCTCGCTACACACGTGTTTTCCCGCGTTCAGGGCAGCGAGTGATTGGGGTACGTGCCATTCCCACGGAGTCGCGATATAGACAACGTCAATCTCGTCACGTTTCAGCAATTCGGTGTAACCGCGATCGCCTTTCACATAAACTGCCGGTGCGGCTTGCCCGGCTTTTTCGACGATAGCCTTAGCCTTGTCGGCTTTTTCCTGCACGATGTCGCAGATCGCGGTGATTTTGACGTTCGGGATGTTGACGAATTCGCTTAAAATACTGCGCCCTCGCAATCCGGTGCCGATCATCGCTACGCGCACCGTATCACGTTTTTCAAACGGCACCCCGATCATCGTTTTGCCGACCGGTTCAGGCCCTGCAATTAGTTCGCGAAGAACGGTCTCGTCGGAAACAGCCGCCTTGGTTTCAAGGCCAAAAAGGCTCAGGCCAAATCCGGCCAACGCAGTGTTTCGCAGCATCTCACGGCGAGTTTGTTTGTTTTCACTCATCTGATAGTCCTTGAAGTTTAGATTTTGGAACGTAGCCTTGAAATTTCTTTGCGTCCCCTTTGCGGTCTCTGCGGGCTTCGCGTGAAATCCACTTTCTCTTACGCAAAGCTCGCCAAGAAAGCAAAGAACCGCAAAGATCAAGACAAACTAGGCCTGTTGTGTTACCAGTTTCACGTATTATAGTCGATTGCTTCCCCTATTCTCACTTTCCCATTACAATTAAGCTTTTATGAAGGCCACGGCGACATCGTACCCGCGTACGAAGATCAAAATCCTTTTACTCGAAAACATCTCCGATTCGGCCGTCGAGGAACTGCGCGCTGGCGGCTATGCGGATGTTCAAAAGATCAACGGGGCTCTGAGCGAGGCTGAACTTTGCGATGCGGTAAAGGGCGTGCATCTGCTCGGAATACGTTCAAAGACGCGTGTAACAAAAAAGGTGATCGAATCCGCCGACAAGCTGCTCGCGATCGGTGCATTTTGTATCGGCGTCAATCAGATCGACCTCACGGCCGCGACGAAGAAAGGCATCGCCGTTTTTAACGCCCCATACTCAAACACTCGTTCGGTCGCCGAGTTGATCATCGGCTTGTGCGTGATGCTGATCCGTAAGATCGCTGATAAGAATGCTGCCGCACATCGCGGCGAGTGGCTCAAGGAAGCAAAAGGCAGTTTTGAGCTTCGGGGAAAGACACTTGGCATCATCGGCTATGGCAATATCGGTTCGCAGGTCTCGGCGATGGCCGAGTCGATGGGAATGCACGTCGTCTATTACGACATCGCAACGAAGCTTCCGCTCGGTAACGCTAAGCAGACACGTGAGCTGAAAGAATTGCTCAAACAGTCGGCTATCGTCACGCTCCACGTTCCGTCTGACGCAACTACCCGTAACATGATCAACGCCGACACGCTCAGATCGATGCGGAAAGGAGCGATCCTGATCAACCACAGCCGCGGCGATGTGGTCGATCTCGAAGCTTTAAGAAAGGCTATAGCCTCGGGCAGGATCGGAGGTGCCGCGATCGATGTATTTCCCGATGAACCTGAAAAGATCGGTGACGCGTTCTTGTCGGTTCTGCAAAACTTGCCAAATGTCATCCTCACACCGCACATCGGCGGTTCGACGGAGGAAGCACAGGAAAATATCGGCCTCGACGTTACTTCAAAGTTGATGAAATTTCTCGAACTCGGCATCAGCGAAGGTTCGCACACCGTACCGCCCGTTAGTCTGCCGGCGCAAGCCGGGACGCACCGAATCTTGCACATTCACCGAAACGTCCCCGGCATCCTCGGCCAGATAAACTCCCGCCTGTCAAAGGTCGGCATCAACATTACGGGGCAGTATCTCAAAACCAACGACGAGATCGGCTACGTGATCCTGGATGTCGATTCAAAGCTGTCGCAAGAGGCGTTTGAGATACTGAAAGGAATTAAGGGAACGTTGAAAGCTCGGATGGTTTATTAAGATTTTAACCACAGATGGAAGAAGATAAACACAGATCTTTGATTAATTCTTATTATGTGTCCATCTGTGTTTACCTGCGGTTAATTTTGTGAGCAATATGAAAATCCTACTTTGCATCGTAACTCTACTGATCTCTTCGTTACTTGCTTCCGCTCAGTGGGTCAAGCAGACCGTCAATACCACGGCCAGTTTTCGCGGGCTTTCGGTGGTTAGTGAAAAGGTCGTGTGGGCAAGCGGCAGCGGCGGGACCGTTATCAAAACGACTGACGGCGGTGCGAATTGGAGAATGATGACCGTTCCCAGTGCTGAGAAGCTTGATTTTCGCGATATCGAGGCCTTTGATGCGAATACAGCTTACATTCTGAGCATTGGAAATGGCGATAGCTCGCGTATATACAAGACGACTGACGGCGGTGCGACGTGGGTGATGCAGTTTAAGAATGAGGACAAGAACGCGTTCTTTGATGCCATTGCCTGCTGGGACAAGGCAAACTGCATCGCGATGTCCGATCCCGTGGATGGCCATTATCTGCTCATCTCGACCGCGAACGGCGGCGACAAATGGGAACGCATAGTCAGCAACCAAATGGCCGCCGCCATCGACGGCGAGGCCGCCTTTGCCGCAAGCGGCACGTGCCTTATCACCCAAGGTAAAACCAACGCATTCATCGTCTCAGGCGGCAAAGACGCACGCGTCTTTCGCTCGACCGACCGCGGCAAAACATGGAACGTCGCCCGATCGCCGATCATCTATGGTCCGTCCGGAGCGGGTATTTTCTCGATCGCGATGTGGGATTCGTTCAACGGGGTGATCGTCGGCGGCAACTATGAGAAACCCTCAGATGCAGGCGGCACACTCGGATTTACGACGGACGGAGGCGCGACCTGGAAGGCAGGAAAGGGCTTGAGCGGCTATCGGTCTGCGGTTACTTACATCGCTTCAAAAACGATCCTTGCTGTCGGCACTAACGGCGTCGATATAACGACTGATGGCGGCGTAACCTGGAAAGTGCTCGACACCGGCAATTATAACGCCGTTCAGGCAAACACTCCGCGTTCGATCTGGGCAGTCGGGCCAAATGGTGCGGTCGCAAGATTCAATTACATGGCCGATCTCACACGAATTCCAAGGATCACATTCTGATGAACGGCTACGACATCCTCGGCACGGTCGGCGTAGCCATCATAATACTGGCCTACGTCCTGCTCCAGATCGGCCGCGTGCGAAGTGAGCAGCTTGTGTATTCGCTGCTAAATGCGATCGGAGCGACGCTGATTCTCATCTCGCTTTACTACGCGTTTAACTTCCCGTCCTTTGTAGTAGAACTTTTCTGGCTGTTGATCAGTTTGTTTGGTATCGGGAAGTACATTTTGCGGAGAGAGTAATGCCTGGCGGACCAGTATTTGATGAACCTCAGAGTTATGCGGCATTGGCTGTCGTTAAGCTAATCGGCTACAGCGCCTCGGCTTTCTTTTTTAATGCTCGTTATGGTAACCGAAAAGCAAATCCAATTCTTTTCGGCGTGGCTCGAACCGCGCTTGGAATGCTTTTGGGTGCTGCAGCCGGGTTTGCCGGATTGATTGCCTTCGAATTGGCTTTTATCGTCTTCTTACTCGGACTCATTCCATTCAGAATATTTGAGTGGTTTTTGACCCTTTGGGTTTTCTATCGAAAAAGTGAGAATTTTCGGGGAACACTGGCTACGAACGTTACGTTGGGAATAGTGTGGTCTTTTGCGTTGGACATTCCGGCGATCATTGGTTTTATTGCAACCGGCGGGTTTTGGATTTGTTAAATGAGCGGTTTTTCTTCAGTTCCATTTAAGAGCGAGAGTGCCCATGGCTTTACGAGCGTAAACGGCGTGGCGAAATTCTCGAGCGCCGGTGTTGTGCTTGAATTTGAGCCGAAACTCTTAGGCATGTTTTCAAATGGGGTGAAAGAGGCGCGCATGTCCGTAAACGAGATCCTCGACATAAAATTCAAAAAAGGCCTGTTGAAACGCGGCGCAAAGATCGAGATCCGCCTTAAATCATTTGCAAAGCTCAGCGAGATCCCAAATAGTGAGGGCAAGATCACACTAAAACTCGTTCACGAAGATTTCGAACGCGGGCGCGATGCCGTTGCCAAGTTGCAGAAAGATATGGCCGAGCATGTCGCCCAACTGCCGCCCACACACACACCGGTTAGTGTTTTGTTTGATGAGAGCGAAGACGAAACGAAAGAACTCGAAAACTAACTCGACGATCTCTGCGTCCAAGAAAACTCGAACGCAGAGATCTCACCGAGGGATAGCCTACCTTGCCGTCATCCGCGGATCGGGTTTAGATACCAGCTTATATTCCTTCGGCGGCTCCATTCCCAGCAGATGTTTGACGAAATAGTCCCAGCGGCGGCGCGTCATGTAGAGGCTGTCGGCGCCGTAGCCGTGGCGAGCGTTTGGAAAGATCACTAGATCAAAATCCTTGTTCGCTTTGATAAGGGCATCGACGACGAGCCAGGTGTTGTATGGCGGCACATTGTCGTCCATGTTGCCGTGAGCGAGCATCAGCTTTCCTTTTAGGTTCTTGGCAAAATTCTGATTCGCCTGATCTTCGTAGTTGTCCTTCCATTTAGCATCCATTTTGAGGAGGCCGATGTAGCGCTCGCCCCAATCATCCTCATAGTTGCGATTGTCGTGATTACCAGACTCGGAGATGCCAACTTTGTAAAAATCAGGGTGCTTGAACATCGCCGCCGCCGTAGCAAATCCACCGCCCGAATGTCCCCATACGCCGACTCGCGTCAGGTCCATGTACGGATTCTTCGACGCAAGTTCCTTGAGTCCGGCGATCTGATCTTCGAGCGTGTTGTCCGCCATATTCGGATAGCAGAGGTCGTGGAAGGTCTTTGAGCGATCCGGATTACACGTGCCGTCAATGACAACGACGACAAATCCAAGCTCGGCTAACGCCTGATGGTCGCTGCGCGTCGGCGAAAAGGCACGCCCGCCGACACCGCCGCCCTGCGGACCGGGATAGATATAGTTGATCACGGGATATTTCTTCGCACGATCGAGATTTGTCGGCGTGAACATCAGGCCGTACAGGTCCCATTTGCCGTCGCGCGATTTCGTCGTGATTGGGATCGGCGGCTTCCAGCCGGCTGCTTTGAGACGACTTACGTCCACCTTCTCTAATTCGACGATCTGTTTGCCAGTCATATCACGTAACACAGCCGTTTGCGGAACATCAGGTTTCGAATAGTTATCGACAAAATACTTACCGTCAGGCGAAATAGCAATTTGGTGCGTTCCGTCCTCCGGCGTCAGCAATGCGAGGCCGGTTCCGTCAAAATTCACTCGATAAAAATGTGTGAAGTACGGATCGCGTCCGGGCTCGCGGCCATTTGCCTCAAAGAAAATAGTGCGTGCCTTGTCGTCGATATTGACAATGCGAGTAACAACCCAATTCCCTTTTGTGATCTGATTTTTGACCTTGCCGGTTGCAAGATCGTAGAGATAGAGATGGCCCCAGTCGTCGCGTTCCGAGTACCATATGGCTTCGTTAGTCGCAGGGTAAAACCGCCAGTTAGCGGCTCCCTGGCCTGATTCGTATTGAGTTGCGACCCTTTCTTCAAAGACGTCGCGGACATTGCCCGTGGCAACATCAGCGATACGGAACTTAGCCTCCTTGTGATCACGTGAGCTTGAGATAAATGCCAACTGCTTCGCATCTGCGCTCCACTCGTTGTCACCAAATTCACCGTCGCAGGCGATATCGTCGCAAAGCGTACCGCGCCGGTCGTCGGGTGCCACCTTAAGGCGTGTCATCTTAGCTGTTTCAATGTCAATTATCACACGATGGATCTTGATGATCTCAGCGTCCTGCGGAAGCGGATATTTCCACGCCTCAAGCCTAGGCTCGCCGACATTTGTAGTGACGAGATACATATCGCTGACGTGTCGCTGATCCTGCTGAAATGTCGCGACCTTTTTCGAGTCCGGCGACCAGAGTACGATCGCACGATCGCTATGCTTCCAGCCGGCATTGTCCGTAGCGTAGCCAAAATCCTTTACACCGTCGGTCGTCAATTGTGTCTCTTTGGCGCTCGCGATATCGCGAACCCATAGGTTCCACTCCTTGATAAAGACAGCCTTCTTACCGTCCGGTGAGACGACTGCGTTGCCACCACCAAATCTTCCCGGCCCACCGCCAGCTGCTGGTGTTACGCCGAGTTCGGCAAGCGAAGCAGCAGCTTTTTTACTTCCGTCAGCCGGATTGACCATCACGAACTCGCGCCCCGTCGGGGTCATCGCTATGTACCAAAAACGCCCATCCGGAAGCCAGGTCGGACGCACAGCACTGCGGTCAACGAGCGGAGCTGTGTTGTAACTGAGCATCTTTTCGGCACGCGCATAATCGGCAGCGGTCATCTGCTGGGCAACGGTCGATAGCGAGAAAACAAGTAGGGTTAACGCAAGAATAGTTATCCGTTTCATTTAATTCTAGATTGGAATTGGCCTAAAATTTCGATTGTTCGAATTGCCGATATTTTAGCTCAATCGCCGCCAATAATACACCGGGGAGCATATGTTTGATATATTTGACGAGATAGTCAGCAAGGAGAAATCACGATGCCAAAATATGTGATCGAGAGAGAAATTGCCGGTGTTGGGGATTCACCAGCGGCGGCACTGCAGGCTGTTTCGCAGACCTCATGTAGTGTTTTGAAGGAACTCGGGCCGGCGATCCAATGGGTGCAGAGCTATGTGACCGGCGACAAGATCTACTGCATTTACATCGCTCCAAACGAAGATATGATCCGCGAGCACGCCTCAAGGGGCGGATTTCCGGCCAATAGCATCGCAGAGGTCAAGTCCATCATCGACCCGACAACCGCCGAAGCGTGAACTCAACGGCGTCAAAAGATCTCGGCAAGCTCATCGCCGTCCACCCGATCGCTCCGGCCCTCGTCCAACGCGCCGTCTTCATCGCCGGGCTCTCGTTCCTTTTTTTCCTGGCAATGATGTTCGCATTTTACCTGCTGCAGAACATTCTCTACTTCCTGCTGGCATCCGCATTTTTGGTGTTGTATATGGTAATGATGTTCGCACTCGTGATGCAGCGGCGGAGCACGGTCGAGGTCTGCGAGAATGGATTTCGGGTTAAGAAACAGTCGGTCAGGTGGTCAGAAATCGCCTCGATTTCTGACGAAGGCACCGTGGAATTAGCCTCGGGAAAAAGCGTTGTGCTTGCTCAATCGGTCATAGCATTTGATGGGTTGATCGAAACATTGCGGGGAAACTCCCTTCGTTAGGTTCAGCGTAGGATCTGTTTCCACTCATCACTCTCAGCAAAACGTTTGATCACAGCGTTCCTCTCTTCGAGCAATTTCGTCATATAGGCCTCGAGAAAAACAACGTCCGCAACGATTCCGAGCGGGCCGAGCGGAGAGCGATAGTCAAAGTCATCTTTCATCAACGTCCCGTCTTCCGTCTCCGACAAAAAATGATCGTGCGTAAATCCTGCAAACGCGCCGCTGACCATCACATCCTGCAAATGTCGCGGCCGGTCGCAGACCGTGATCTTGGAGGTCAAGCGCTGGCGTATGCCGAAATGAACCGCTTCCCACGTAACAGTTTCACCGAGTTCGATCAAACCGCTCGTTACGCCATCTATCGCACGCTCACTGGAATTCTCCATCGATATCCTGTGGAGGTCGATCGAGCGGGCGAGGTCAAAGACCCGTTCGATCGGGGCCATTATTTCAGTTTCGAGATAGATCAACGGCATGGCTTTGCACCAGCGAGTTTGCTGTTACAATCAGCATAACGTCAAATGCCTCAGACACCGCACATCGAAAAGCACTTCACATCAGGCCGGATCGTCCGTGATGTCGTTATCGGTATGGCAGATGGATTGACGGTGCCGTTTGCATTGGCGGCGGGGCTGTCCGGGGCTGCTCTCTCGACCGGCATCATTGTCACCGCTGGTCTGGCTGAGATCGTTGCAGGCTCGATAGCGATGGGGCTCGGCGGTTACCTCGCCGGACGCTCTGACGCCGAGCATTACGACAGCGAATATAAACGCGAGATCTATGAGATCGAACATCTGCTCGATCACGAAAAGGACGAGGTTATTGAGATATTCGAGTCCTATGGGCTGACGCGTGACGAGAGCACGCCACTGGTCGAGTCATTGGCTACGCGGCCAAAAGATTTTGCGGATTTTATGATGCGGTTCGAACTCGGCCTCGAAAAGCCAGAGCCAAAACTTGCATTGCAGAGCGGTGCAACGATCGGCGGTGCATATATCCTCGGCGGCCTCATCCCGCTGGTGCCTTATTTCCTGACCAGCGAAGTTCCGGCCGCCTTGAAATGGTCGGTCGGTATTACTGTGATCGCCCTTTTCGTGTTTGGGTACGTAAAAGGTCACTTTACTGGAGCTAAACCTCTCAAAAGCGCCTTTCAAACCTGTCTTATCGGAAGCATCGCCGCTGCCGTCGCATTCTATGTCGCCCGACTGATCGGCGGTTGATAACGTTTCAGTTTTTTGCGAAGAAAAGTTTCTACTAAAGGCGATAAAAGGTGGATTCAAAGATCGGCTCGTTGCGTCTCTAAAACATTTTCACATCATCGCAACATTTTGATATAATGATTTTGGCCGGAAGAGGCCAGTGTCCGCCGTGCCAAATCGGCAGAAAGTTTTTTTGAAAATTTAAAAAAATCGGCAAAATTATAACCGTAACCCTAATGTTTACAGTGGCTTGTGTGTCCCATCGGACCCGTGGGACACTTCTGGGACGATGGCCGGTTGTGAAAAATGGGGTTAAGCCCAATATTGACAATAGTTGCAGCCAATTTTGCTGTAAGACAACTGTAAGACAGATGAATGAAACGTCGAGCTTGTGGTATCGATCACGAATGCACCGTAGAAACCGCTCCCAATTTTTCTAACCTCGCCGTTTCAGGTATTCTATTGAGTTGATATTTCGTTTTCGGAGTTTTTATGAGCGTTGAAGTCGTGATGCCGCAGATGGGTGAGTCGATTACCGAGGGAACTGTTTCGAAATGGCTGAAACGCCTCGGCGAGCGTGTCGAAAAAGACGAGGCGATCCTCGAAATATCGACCGATAAGGTTGATGCCGAGGTTCCGAGCCCCGGAGCCGGTGTGCTGCTTGAGATTCGCACGCAGGAAGGTGAAACCGTCGAGGTCGGCGCTGTTGTAGCTATCGTTGGCGAAGAAGGCGAGCAATCAGTTGGCGGTGGGCAGTCGGCTGTCGGAAGTCAGACAGTTGAAATGACAGAGGCCTCAGAACCTGAACCCGAAGCGATCCCGGCGGAACCAATTGAAGAAGAAGCAGTAGGAGTCGCAGTTGCAGAATCGACTGCTGCTTCTGTACCGGCTTCTGCTGCTGCCACTAGTCCATCCGCCGAGGTCGTCATGCCCCAAATGGGCGAATCCATTACCGAGGGAACCGTTTCTAAATGGCTCAAGGCCGTCGGCGATAAGATCGAAAAAGACGAACCGCTACTCGAAATTTCAACAGATAAAGTCGATGCGGAAGTGCCTTCGCCGACGGCAGGCACGCTGCTCGCGATCAACGTTCAGGAAGGCGAGACCGTCGAGGTCGGCTCGTTGTTGGCACTTGTGGGAGCAGAAGGTGGAGTCGCAAAGTCCGTACCGCCTGCGGTTTCCGAGTCTAAGCCAGAGCCAACGCCGACAGCACCTGCCTCTCCGCCGGTACAGGCTCGGGCCGCAGCCGCATCGAACGGCGGATCGAATGGTAACGCCACTGTCGATGAACTTCGAAGAACGAAATCCAGCCCGCTTGTTCGCAATATCGCAAAAGAGCACGGAATCGACATTACCCGTATTCCCGGCAGCGGCATCAGCGGCCGTGTGACCAAAGATGACATCATGTCGTTCCTCGAAACCGGAGCTGCTCTTCGGCCGCAGGACCTGCTCGTCAAGGGCGTCGCAACCGCTCCGGCGATCGGGACGCCGGCAAAGGCTGCTCCCGTGTATACGCCGCCGCAAGGCTCGGTCAGGATGGAAGACCGCGTCGAGAAAATGTCGGTGATGCGTAAGAAGATCGCTGAGCACATGACTTTCTCGAAACAGACGTCGGCCCACGTGACCAGTGTTTACGAGATCGACATGACGAATGTCGCGAAATTCCGTACTGCGAATCAGGCCGCGTTTCAGGCTAAGTTCGGCACAAAGCTGACGTTCATGCCGTTCATATTCCAAGCCGCGACGGCAGCGATCCGCGAGCATCGCATCGTTAATTCACAAGTCGATGGCGAAAATATCATCTACAAAGGCGATATAAATCTGGGTATGGCGGTCGCACTTGATTGGGGCTTGCTTGTTCCGGTTATCCGGAACGCCGAGACGATGTCGCTTGCCGAGCTTGCTGTTAAGGCTAACGATCTCGCCGACCGCGCTCGCACTAAGAAGCTGAACCCCGACGAAGTTCAAGGCGGCACCTTTACCATCACCAATCCGGGCGTTTTTGGCGGCCTTTACGGCACGCCGATCATTAATCAACCTCAAGTGGCAATACTATGCGTAGGCACGATCGAGAAGCGGGCGAAAGTAATGACCTCACCCGAAGGTGACGACTATATTGCTATACGGCAGATGGCATATTTTGCTTTGACCTACGATCATCGTGTCGTAGATGGCGCGGATGCAGAGAGATTCCTTGCCTATCTCAAGAAATATCTTGAGGCCGCACCATTCGCTATCTGAAACATGTAGTTTTGGCCGTGATAGGTAGTGTCCTGAATGGACACTACCCCGTGATAAAAGTTGTTGGCAAGGTGACGGCTATACGGTATCCTAAGAGTATTGAGTCCGTTTTTCTCTCGCCGGTTCAAGTTATCTCGCTTTTCGGTATGGTGGCAGACACCGCTGTTCAGATTGCTGCTTTAGGATTCAGCACGGAGCCGACAATTGGCTACAACCCTTGACCGGCAAGGCGCGTCCAATTCTTTGGAGTCTTTGAAACCTCAAGCTTTCATATCAGGAGTTGATCATGTTCAAAAAAATCTCAATCATATTTTTGTCAATTGCGATCGGAGCGGTTGGCGTTTTTGCTCAGAATGCTCAGCTTCGCTCGGCCGTTGCTGGCCAGAAGTACAAGATCAAAGGCGTTGTTGTTAATAAGGTCAACGACACGACCTTTATTATCCACGATTCGGTCGGGGTCGATACAAAACTGGTCGTTTCGCCAAGCGCCAGTATTAAGCACAATGCTTTTTTTGGCGGCGATAAGTATCCGGTCACCGCTCTTGTTCGGGGCTTGACCATGGAGGTCGAAGGCGTAGGTGACAGCACGGGCAGCGTGCTAGTCAACAAAATTCGCTTTGACCGTGCAAACCTTGTCGCTGCTCAGGCGCTCGACCAACGCGTAACGCCGGTCGAGGAACGCGTTTCGGCTGCCGAACAGAACGCACAGCGCATATCGGGACAGATCGATGAATTGATGGCCATTTCGAACGCCGCTAAGGGTGGTGCCAAGGCCGCTCAGGACACGGCTGATGCTGCTGTCGCAGGTGTTAACGAAACAAATAAACGCATCTCGACGATGGATGATTTTGTTATCCAATCGACCGCGACGGTCAATTTTAAGGTCAACAGTGCGGTGCTCTCGCCGGAGGCAAAGGCGTCGCTCGATCAGGTTGCCGCCACCGCCAAGTCGCTAAAGGGCTATGTTATCGATGTAACCGGTTATGCCTCGGCCGAGGGTGACGCCAAGAAGAACAAGGTTCTGAGTCAAAAGCGTGCGATGGCGGTCAAGGAATATTTGATCGAGAACCACGACATTGATCTGCGCAGGTTCCCGGAATCTTATGGCTTTGGAGAAATGAAGGCCGTGGCAGACAACACGACCCGCGAGGGCCGTGAACAGAACCGCAGGGTCGAGGTCAAATTGCTCGTTAGTAAAGGCCTCAACACGAACGTCGAAGTCAAAAGTTCTAACGACGAGAAGTAGTTGGTTTTACAGAGGGCATCGTGAGGCTGTGTGTTCCAGAATTCACCGGCCTCGGTGCCCTCTGAGCTTATTTGGCTGTTAGGCCTATTGAGAAAGTGATGTTTATACGTAGATCTCAGCAAATAGCAGTGGTTGCCGGTGTGGCGTTTGCCTTGGCGGCGTCCGCTTTTGCACAGACACCGACGCCCAAACCTACGCAGGATGATGAGGTCATCAAGGTCTCATCACGACTGATCGTTGTGCCGGTTTCGGTTACGGATGCTAACGGACAAGTAGTTTCCGGCCTGACCGCCGCAGACTTTCGGATCGCCGAAGATGGCCGACAGCAGTCGATCGAGAGTCTGGGCAGCGCCGATGTGGTGCCGCTCGAGATCGTATTACTTTTTGACGTTTCGGCGAGCACCGATCCGATGTTTAGATTTGAACAGGAGACGGCGGCCAGATTTCTTCGCGAGGTGATGCGGCCGGACGACCGTGCAACGATCTTTACTATCGGGCAAACGCCGGTCTTGTTTCAGGGCCGCGATACGTCTGAGAAGGCGATTGCGAGCGTTATGCAAATCGAGATCACAAAAGGAGCGACCGCCTTTTTTGACACCGTACGAGCAGCCGCAAACTACCTTCGGCAAAACTCGCCTGAGGGCCGTAGGCGCGTGATCGTAGTGATCTCAGATGGCGAGGACAATTTCAGCGAGGGAGTTCAACGGGCTCAAAGAGCGGCTGAAAGACGTGTTGTCGATAAAGGCCCCGATCCTGATCTCAAAAAGTTTGGAAGGATGATCGTCCAGGCACAGGAAACGGCGAAGAATGACGAGCGGCTAAAGGTATTGCGTGCCTTGCAGGATGCGGACATCGTCCACTATTCGGTGAATCCGGCCGGGAGTTCCTACTTACTCAATAAGATCAGTGTTTTTGGTCAGGAGAATATGCAGAAATTCTCCGACGAGACCGGCGGTACAGCCTTTTTACCAAAGTTCCTGCCGATCGATACAAAAGATTCGTATCAAAACGCCAACAACCGGCTAAAAAATAACGATACGCTCGACCGCATTTTTCGGCAGCTCGCAAATGAGCTACGTTCACAATATCTGATCCAGTATTATTCCGAATCCGAGCTTCCACAGAATAAGTTCGTAAAACTTGAGGTTGGCATACCAACCCGCACCGGCGTGCGTGTGCGTGCTCGTCAAGGGTATTACGTCAAGAATTAGCTCTGACGGCGTTCGCCGGTCATTACCTTCACTTTGCCCATTTCAAAATTGGGCTGCGAGTTACTCGGAACTACCTCACCTTGTACCGGCACCTGTTTTTTATTGCTATTCGTGTTCGAGTTGGTATCTTTTGGGGGCATCGATATCGCGCCCATCAGCGGTTCGTATCGTGGCGTTGGGGTAGTAAACGGAATCAATTTGCCGATCATGGTTTTTTGCTTTGAGAAAGCCGAAACAAACAATACACCGGTAAACAAAGCCATCAAAAGCGATGCGACCGCTGTTGCATAAACGCGTGTTCGCTGCTTCACTTTAGCCCAACCGACCGGGCAATCAGCTGTGATAACGCTGCCGTCGGCACGCTTGTAAAACCGAACGCATAGACGCCCCTCGGCATTCATTACCAAAGTCTCAGCTTGATCCCGCGTCATCCCGGAAAGGTTGTAAACATTCAATTTACAATCTCCACAAAATCGCTTGCGGCCATCGCCATACATCTCATTCCAATCTGCCGAGCACGGGCTCGCAACCTTGATATTATTAAGAGGGCTATCAAATCTGGGCATAAAAAAACTCCGTTCAAAAAAATGCAACAAATACTATTGAGTATTGAACGAAGCTCGTGGATGTTCTTGCAGGGAAAGTAAGCATCAGCGGTATCGCTAAAAAGAAAGGCGTGCCCGGTACCACTTCTGCCATTTTTCCGGGATCGGCCGGCCGCCATTCTCGGCCCGGATGGATAGGAACTGATAATACTGTTCCTGAAGTTGGGCGAGCATCTCGATCTTTTTCATTGGATCAAGCGAACGCAGATGGCCCCGCGCAATTTTCTTACGGCGTGTGAGTTCAACTGCTGCGATATTGCTTGAGTTGTGGAGTTTAATCGACATCTTCGAACCGGCGACTCTCCTTTTTCCATTTTAGACCTAGACCGTGGCGTTCGACAATATCCAAAAAATTTTGTTTATTGATCAGATCGCTCTCAAGAAAGATCGCTATCTTTGCATAATCTTTGCTACGCCCAGCGAGAAGCCACATCGCCATTAGATAGTCAGGCTCGATAACATAAACCGACCGATCTCCAACGTTCAAACTCCGAGCGTTGTAAATGGCCTCTTTCCAAAGGCCGTTTGTGCTCGACTCAACAAATTGAACAAGCCAACCGTAGATATTTACAAACTCGTGGTCGAAAGAAAATCCCCGCTTGCTCGCATAGTCATATATTTCGGAAAGACTGAGTATCTCAGTATTCTGAGGTCTTGAGAACACGAAAAAAATGTCGAGATCAATTGTAGCAATCGGTTCATCGTGCAGAGTCGCAGCAAAGGCTCCGCCGATCGCATACTTATCCAGAATTCTGCGGTCGCACATGTCCTCAAGGACGTCGATTACCTTGCCAAAATCAGTGACGTTCATGAAGACATTCTCCGATACTTATGAGTGATCGGCCTCCGCCTACCAACACCTATCGCATTCTTCGAAATTATCAAAGTCGGCGGCAATTGCTGGCGTTTGAATTCGTTAGCCGGATGCTCGACTTTGTTCAAAATCCAAAAAACCCTCTCCGCGTCGTTGCCTGCGGCGATGATCTCGGCGGGTGAGGCTTTTTGTTCGAAGTACATTTGCAGGATCGGGTCCATTACTTCGTATGGCGGCAGGCTGTCCTGGTCGAACTGGTTCGGGGCGAGTTCGGCGGATGGTTTTTTGTCGATGATCTTGTTTGGAATGATCTCGCGTCCGGCTTTTTCGTTCATGTGCCGGGCGATCTGCCAGACCTCGGTCTTTAAAACGTCCCCCAGCACGGCTAGGCCGCCGTTGGTATCGCCATAGAGAGTGCAATAGCCGACGGCGAGTTCGCTTTTGTTGCCAGTTGAGAGGAGCAGTCTGCCCTCGGCATTGGATATCGCCATCAATATCACTCCGCGCAATCTCGACTGCATATTCTCAGCCGCAAGCGATTCACCGCCTTTGGTAGGTTTGTGCAGGTTCATCTGCTTGAGCAGTATTTCGAATGTGTCCGAGATCGGTTCGATGCGGCTCTCGCAGCCGAGATTTCGAGCCAGTTCTTCGCTGTCCTTGATGCTGCCTTCGGATGAGAATGGCGATGGCATCATCACGCAAACCAGGTTTTCCGAACCCATCGCCTCACACGCGAGAGCCGCGACCAACGTTGAATCGATACCACCCGACAGGCCGAGCACCGCTTTCTTAAACCCATTCTTCGCGGCATAATCGCGAATGCCGAGAACCAAAGCCTGATGGATCGATTCGATCTCGTTGCCCGTTATGCCGCGTGCATCCGGCTTCCTCACATCGAGTTCGACAGTCTCGACAAACTCCTCAAACGCCGTCGCCTGCAAAATAATATCGCCCTGCTCGTCCGCGATCAGACTCGCTCCGTCGAAGATGATCCCGTCGTTGCCGCCGACCAGATTGACAAAAACGATCGGCCGCTTTTGCAGCTTGGCACGATGAGCAACCATGTCGCATCGCAGGCGGATCTTGCCTTTGTTGTATGGCGAGGCATTGACCGATACGATGATGTCGGCTCCCATCGCCAGCACTTCGTCGGTCGGGTCGCTTTCATACAAACGCTCTTTCCAAAACGTCTTGTCGTTCCAAAAATCTTCGCAGACGACCACGCCGAGCTTTACGCCATTCACCTCAAACAAACGCCGGTTCCGTCCATCGCTCGGTTCAAAATACCGCGGGTCGTCAAACACATCGTATTCGGGCAGCAAAGTCTTGTCCGCAAAGCCAAGCAATTCCCCATTCGAGATCACCGCGGCCGAATTATACAAACGCCGCCCGTCCGTGTCCTCATTCCTACGAATCGTACCGATGACCGCTGTTATTCCAACCGTCAACGGAATAATATCCCGCAACGGATCGCCCACATGCTCAATAATATCGCGGTCCTGAAACCAATCCTGCGAAGTATAACCGTGGGTCACGACCTCTGGAAACACAACCAGATCTGACCCATCAGACCTGGCCTTCTCGATCGCCTGAATTATTTTGGAAGTATTCCCGGCAAGATCGCCATTGGTAGTATTGATCTGGGCGATGGTGACTTTCATTTCTTGCTCTCAGGCGCGAAGTAGGTTTTCCGTCCCATAACGATATATTCGGGATGTCCTCGCACCTCGATCTTCACGCTCCTTCGTTTCCCATCGCGAGCCTCATTCTTTGGGTAATATCCGATCACATATCGGTTCTCGATGACCTTAAAGATACTTTCGTAGATGCCGCTCGCATCTTCAGCCTTTTCGAGAAAATTGGTGTAACCGCCGGAAAGTCCGGTTACCAAGGCAGTTTGTGTCGCAGTATGTTCTTGAATTTCAGTCTCCGTCAATTTGCGTCTTAATTCTTCTTTCTGCTTCTCGCTCCTCTCGATACCTTTGGCGATCTCATTCATATAGCCGTTCAGATAAAGGTGAGACCGCCTGATTTGTTGCTCCTTAGAAAGTCCGACAATCTGGGGACCGGGAACGATTGTATAGATAGTTGCTCGAGATTTTTCTACCGCCTCCATAACGTCCGAAAAGCTGTAGTCTCGTTCACAGAAACCCCATAATGCTCGTTCGCCCTTTAATAGTCGTTGGCAGTACTGCTTCATGCTTTCCCACATGGGCTTCAGTACAGACAATTCACCCCCGTAAGATTGCATTACAACGATCGGGCGAATGTCTTCGGGGCTGAATAGTTCGTTCAAGGCGGCCAGAAGGCTGGAGTATTCATGTCTGCCGGCCCGATACTCATCTTTCAACTTTTCAAGTTTGGACTTAAGGAGTTTCTTGTCGTCTGTAAAATCTAGTACCAGTTTAGTGTTAGTCGTAACAATCGCCATCCTGTCCCTGGGGTTGAGTTTGTCCACCAAAGTTTTTGCTGCTTCAAGGCTTCTGTCGGTGAATGATGGGATCACGCCGACCTCAATTATCAAAACAACCGATTTCGGTATATCCGCACTTCCGCCTTTTGAAAACAACTCCATTTCCTGCGGAACGCCGTTCTCCGTGACGACAAAATCTTCCTTCTTTAGGCCAACCAGGGCGTTTCCTTTTTGGTTGACCACCAGAATATCACTCACAACAAGATTGGTTTCGACCCGAATAACGTCGTCATTAGGCGTTTCGGCTTTCGTTACTTTGTCCGCGGACTCTTCCGGTTTCTTTTCGTATTTCTTTAGACTCTGTCCAAAGCTCTTCCGACGATCAGGTGTTTTTTTGGCGTCCTGTCCAAATAGAATTGGACAACTCAATAGCGAAAAAGCCGCGATCAAAAATAGACTCGAGATCAATCCGGTCGAATTGAGATGTTCACCTGAAGAAATACACGGTCGGCGCACGGCGATGTCGCCGTTTGTAGTATTGATTTGGGCGATGGTGACTTTCATTGATAATGTCAACGAATGAGCTCCACGGGACAAAGGGAAAGAGATTTCCAATTCCGATCAGCGGTAACCGCCGTAGCTCCGTGTAGAATAGCGAGAGCCAGACAGCTTCGATCTCCGAGCGATAGGCCCAGATGCCTTGTCAACGGTCTTAACTCCGCCGTTTTCCTGGCTTGAACCACATCGAAATCTATGACGGTAAGGTTCAGAAGATTCACGCTTTCGGAAGCCGTCTCTAACGTATGCCCTGCCTCTATCGATTTCCCAAGCACCTCAGCAAGATTAACGGAGCTGACGACGGCAAGTGGAAAATAGGACTCGGCTGCGTCAGCACCATCTTCGCTATTGAGGAAGGCCAGAATCGCGGATGAATCAACTGCGTAGCTATTCATTTTCACTCTCTCGCCGGCGCTCCGCGATCAGTTCATCCACCAGCGAAACCCCTTCAGGCACAAACTTTCGAAAGAGTTTCTGCGCCATTCGTATCGATTCTTTTTGCGTAAGGATCCTCACGGACTCGCCGTCCAGAGCGAGGTGCACATCTTCGCCCACTTCTATTCCCAAGCGCCGCCGCATATCAGCAGGGATAACGATGCGTCCGCCTTGGGTGACCTTGGCCCTAACTACATTGTTGACTGTCACAGCTTTCATACAATGGCACCTTATCAAAAAATGTCACGATCTTCAAGATATGGCATTTCAGGTTTCGATGGGTTCGGCCGCCTTCTTCACCATCGTCAATCTATTCCCGCGGTCGTTATATTTGACCTCGTCCATGATGTTGTAGATAAACAGCACGCCGCGGCCGCTGGTTTTGAAGAGGTTTTCGGGGTCGAGCGGGTCGGGGATGTTGTTAACGTCAAAGCCTTCGCCTTCATCCTCGATCGTGAATTTTGCTTGCTGCTTTGAGACCTCAGCGGTGATGCGTACCAGCTTCTGAGCGTCGAATTTATTGCCGTGCTTGACTGCGTTTACAAATGCCTCGTCGAGTGCAACGAAAAGGTTCGATTGCTCGGCATCTACCACACCCAGCTTTTCGACGCGTTTCATCAGGTATTCGAGAACTATGTGCATAAGCGAGAGCGCCGAAGGCAGCTCAAACTCGATGTTCTCGTGCATTTCCGCGACTAGCTCCTCTGTATCGACAAAGCGGATCTTGTAATCGAGGACGGTCGCGACCATGTCCTTTAGCTCATTCTCGTCAAAATCGTCTCGCCGAAAATTGGCCGCGCAAAGTTTGAATGCCTTGACGTGTTCGCCCGCTTCGACCGATGGTATTTGCGGTAAACAAACGGGCTCGGTACAGTTATTCGTTGACTCCGCAGTATGGCCGTCAACATCAAGATCCGTTATCACAAGATCGTATGATTCGAGGTCTTGGGCCGCGATTGCGTCGGCCCGGCGCTCGAGTACGCTTACTTCATGCCCTACGTGCGAAAACACCTCGTCGAGTGCTGTTGCAAGGTCGTCGTGGTCGTCGATGATGAGAATTCGTCGCTGCATATGCGAGGGAAGAGGCTACTCGGGATTACGAGTTTGCGACTGCCGTTGTTGCAAATAATACCCCAAATTGGTAGTTATCTTCTAACTGTGCCGCAACAAAAGAACATTGTTTATCAGTTCGCACCGCTCTCGGAATATGCATTCAAGCAGCGGATAAAGATCAGGTTGGCCGACCTGATCTTTTTTTCCGCGATCAAAGTTATCGGCCTTATGACCAGGTTCGAAATCGAGGGCCGCGAGCATCTCGACGCGATCGAACAGAGCGGCAATATTCCCATCTACACCTTTTGGCACGACCGCATTTTCCTGAGCACCTACTTCTGGCGAAAACGGGGCATCGTCGTTATGACGTCAAAGAGTTTTGACGGCGAATACATTGCCAGGTTTATCCAGCGTTTTGGCTACGGAGCAATACGCGGTTCTTCGTCACGCGGCGGAGCAAAGGCGTTGGTCGATATGATCAAGGCCATGCGCGCGGGGCTCGCGATGGCATTTACCATCGACGGCCCGCGTGGGCCGCGTTACGAAGCAAAACTCGGCCCCGTCATCCTCGCCAAAAAAACCGGTAATCCGATCATGCCGTTCGTCGTCGAACCGCGTAAGTTTTGGACCGCCAAAAGCTGGGATAGAATGCACATTCCAAAACCTTTCACCACGGCCCGCGTCATCATCGGCAAGCCGATCTATGTCGATACAACAGCCTCGGATGCTGATGTCGATGCCAAACTTGCCGAGCTTCAAACATCCCTCGACAACCTCGTCGAACGTGGTAAACAGTGGAGCGGCAGCTCGGACTAGCCGATCGCTTCCTCGATCGTTTCAACCGGCTGAGCAGACAGGAAATTCGCGGCCAACAATACATAACTGATCCAAATTGAATCAGCCAAAAGCAGGTGCCCGAGCTGCATCACGATCGGGGCGAGCATAAACAGAGTCGCCGATCCAAACGCCAGTTGAGCCAATACGAGCAGCGACAGCACGTTTGACCACCGCACCACGCCCTTATCTTTTCCGCTCTCTTTCGCCAGCCAGCCGGTCAAAAATATCAGAAAGACGCTTGTCAAAATAGCGGTGATCGGATGCAGCAGACGCAGCCTTAGCAGGATGCTTGACGTTGGCGAAAAGTCCTGTGCAACTCCCGCAGCAATGGTTCCGGCGGGAAAGATCATATGAGATAGCGCCGCGATCGAACCGCTGATGCCGACAACAAACACCGCGGCTACGCCGATCGCCACAACCGCCAGATATTTCTTATCGATGTTCCATCTGAGCCGTGCACCGCCCGCTGCGTGCCGGGCCGTCAGTGTCAGAAACGCTAGCAAAATAAAGGTGTTTATCAAATGCCCGGCCATCCAAAATGGACGTTCGGGCGTTAGGTTTACCGCGGTGTTTCCGGTCAAAACAAGGCCGGCCCCGAGGAGGCCTTCGATGACCACAAAGATAAACGAGCCGACCGCCATCGTCAGCACAAGCCGGTCTTGCTCTGCTTTCGCTCCACGCCAACGGGCAAATGCCCAAACGAGCAAAGCGACTATCAGCACTCCCGCCATCGAGCTGGTTATACGGTGTGAGAACTCGATGATCGTTTTTAGCTCGGGAGCCGACGGTACTACCTCACCGCCGCATGTCAGCCAATGCTGGCCACAGCCGTCGCCGCTCTTTGACGCACGCAGAAAAACGCCCCAAAGGATCACAACCATATTCCACGCAAGGACAAACCACGCATACTTTGCAAATCTGTTAAGCTTTGTTTCACCGATCATTTTGCTTAGAATATCACTTTCGCCTCTCCGAAAAAATGAAACCACTCGCCGCCATTTTTGCGTTGGTCATTGCCGCTGCTATTGACGTTTCGGCTGCGTCGCCGTATGTCCTCGTTCTCGGCACGGGGCAGGATGCGGGCGTGCCGCAGATGGGCTGTGATTCGCCGTTTTGCCGCGAGGTGTGGGCGAATGCTCGGCTCAGGCAAATGGTCTCGTCGATCGCACTTGTCGATCCAGACAGCCGCGAACGTTGGATATTCGACGCGACGCCCGATCTTCCCGACCAGTTTGAAATGCTCAAGGTGGCGACGCGTGACCGCACAAACCGCATCGACGGGATCTTTCTCACCCATGCGCACATCGGCCACTACACCGGCCTGATGTACCTCGGCCGAGAATCGATGGGTTCGAACGGTGTCAGAGTTTACGCAATGCCGCGAATGCGTCAGGTGCTCGAACAAAACGCCCCGTGGTCGCAGCTCGTCAGCCTCAAGAACATCGCCATTCAGCCGCTCGCCGACAAGACCGAGGTTACGCTCAACAAACGAATCACCATCGAGCCGTTTCTTGTCCCGCATCGTGACGAATTCTCCGAGACGGTTGGTTACCGCGTCAAGACCGCGACCAAAACGCTTGTCTTTATTCCCGACATCGACAAATGGAGCAAGTGGCAGACGCCGCTCGCAGATTTTGTAAAGACGTCCGACTATCTGCTGATCGACGGCACTTTTTACGCCGACGGCGAGATCAACCGGCCGATGAGCGAGGTACCGCATCCCTTTGTTACCGAAACGATGGACTTGCTCGGCTCGCTGCCGGCTCGCGATCGGGCCAAGGTCTATTTCATTCATTTTAACCATAGCAATCCTCTCGTTCAGGGCAATGCCGCGAAGCTCGGCGAGGTGCGGCGTCGCGGCTTTCGTGTCGCAACTCGCGGCCTGAGGCTAAACCTATAATGGCCCGCGAACGTATCGATAAATTATTGGTCGATCTCGGCCTCGCTGATTCCAGAAATAGGGCACATGCGCTCGTGATGGCCGGCGTCGTACTGGTTGATGAAAAGAAAGTCGAAAAGCCTTCGGAGAAATTTGAAAAAGATGCGACCGTTCGGCTAAAGGGAGCGTCTCCAGAAACGAGATACGTTGGGCGCGGCGGCCTCAAGCTCGAAGCCGCTCTTCGTGAATTCGAGATCGACCCGACGGGTTTCGCTTGCATTGACATCGGATCATCGACCGGTGGTTTTACCGATTGCCTTTTGCAGCATGGAGCCGCAAGCGTCACTTGTATCGATAGCGGCACCAACCAACTCGTGTGGAGCTTGCGGCAAGATGAGCGGATCGATGTACGTGAAAAGACCAATGCGAGAGAATTAAATCGGACCGATTTTGATAAACTATTTGATCTGGCGGTGATGGATGTATCATTCATCTCGGCCACAAAGATCATACCGGCCATATTGCCGCTGCTCAGCGAACGCGGAAAGATGGTCGTGCTCATCAAACCGCAGTTCGAGGTCGGGCGAGGTGAGGTCGGCAAGGGCGGTATCGTTCGTGAGGCTGAAAAGCATGATCGCGTGGTCGGTGAGGTAAATGCGTTTGCCGAAAGTGTCGGCCTCGCGGCCGTCGGCCTGATAGATTCGCCAATTCTCGGTGCAGAAGGAAACAAGGAGTTCTTGGCGCTGTATGCAAAACGACAGATCGGTAGAAGAAACTGAAGATAACCAAACATTTGTCGAGGGCCTCGATTTCTACTTTGAGGAAGGCATGATGGTCTTGACGCGCCGTTACCTCTTAAACCGCGGTCATTGCTGTGAAAATATGTGCCGGCACTGCCCATATAACAATGAGGCCGCCGCGGCATCAAAGTAGAAATATGTCAATCTCTTCGTCGTCGCTGCGCTGCGTAGGCTCCTCGATGTCGTCTTCCGTATAATCGTCAGCGTTTTCATTTCCATACGCTTCGGCATATGTATTGTTACCGGCATCGCGTGCATTCTCGGAAAAGGTAGCCGCTTCGGTAAAAAATGCATCCTCACCATCAATCCGGATTACGATGATCGACTGCACAACGGTGTCGAGAATGCGCCTCTGTGACGCATCGGCCAGATAATTTATACCGTAGTATATCCATTTACCGTCACGCCTGGTCGAAACCACCCCTGCGTTCCTCAGATAAGCGAGATGCCGCGAAACCTTGGGCTGGCTTTCATCTAGCCGATCAGCAAGGAAGCCCACAGCGACCGGTCCATCGGCCATCAATGCAAGCAGCTTAAGCCGCGTCTTGTCACCGAGTGCGAGGAAGAGCGTTTCGAGTTCGACAAAGTTTGATTCTTGCATATCTATTTGAACTACACATTACTATATCCATATATGTACTGTCAAGATATTTCTGAGGGCATTTAGCAGGTGTCATTGCGTTTACGTACGATTCTCGTTTACGATTAGCGGTAAATAGATCTAGGAGCAAAGAAACGAATGAGCAATCGATCGCTTTACACTAAGTCGGTCCACGCGGGCGATGACCACGCGAGCCATTACGGCGCCCTGTCAGTTCCGATCTATCCGGCATCGGTCTATGCCTTTCCGGATGCGGACGAGGGAGCCGCGATCCACAACGAGGTCAAGGACGGCTACTACTATGGCCGCCTCGGCAATCCGACACAGCGAGCGCTCGAAGCGGCGATCGCCGATCTCGAGAACGGCGAACAAGCGTTGGCCCTAGCATCCGGTATGGCTGCGATCTCTGCGGCCGTCTTCTCGATTGTCAAAACGGGCGAACACATCGTTGCCCCGCAGTCGATGTACGCAACTTGCACGAACTTCCTACACCACATCAACGACCGATTTGGGATTGAAACAACATTTGTCGATGCTACCGATGCAGAGAATTACCGCGCCGCTATCCGACAAAACACAAAACTGTTCTGGGTGGAAACGCCTACCAATCCGCTTGTACTGATCACGGACATCGAAGCCGTAACAACGATCGCCCGCGAGCATTCGATAGCGACAGTTGCCGACAACACGTTTGCTACTCCATTCAATCAACGGCCGCTCGAACTCGGTGTCGATGCGGTCATCCATAGCGCAACAAAATATCTTGGCGGCCACAGTGATCTGACTGCTGGTGTACTTGTTGGCAATAGCGAGATAGTCGAAGCGGCTCGCCAGGGGGCAAACAAATTCTATGGTGGCAACATCGCCCCGCAAGTCGCGTGGCTTGTCATACGTGGCATCAAGACCCTGGCTCTTAGAATGGAGCGGCACAATTCGACCGCATACGCTATTGCGAATATGTTAGGCGATCACCCTAAGGTTGAGGCCGTCTATTATCCAGGTCTCGAATCGCATCCCAATCATGAGATAGCGGCGAGGCAAATGCCGGGTGGTTTTGGCGGCATGATCGGCCTCGACCTTGGCTCGATCGAGGCTGGTAAGACTTTTGCTAACTCGGTCAAACTCTGCACGCTTGCAACATCGCTTGGCGGAGTCGAAACTATCCTGCAGCATTCGGCAACGATGACGCATTCGACGATTCCGCGTCAAGAACGGTTGAAGGCGGGCATTACTGACGGCCTGATCCGACTCTCGGTCGGCATCGAGGATTCTGATGAGCTGATGGAAGATATTACGCAGGCTCTCGATAAAATGTGATCTTCGATACATCCGTCTAAACCGATATGTCATATATCCTGGCTCTCGATCAAGGAACAACCAGCAGCCGCTCGATCATTTTTGACCACGAGGGGAATGTCCTCTCGGTTGGGCAACGGGAATACCGGCAGATCTATCCTCAGAGTGGTTGGGTCGAGCATGATCCGAATGAGATATGGAGTTCGCAATGCGAGACCGCGGTCGAGGCCATTCAGGTAGCAAACCTTACCCCTGCCGATATCGCCGCAGTAGGCATTACCAATCAACGCGAAACAACAATAATATGGGATCGCAAGACGGGCGAGCCGATACACAATGCGATCGTCTGGCAGGACAGGCGAACGGCCGCGATGTGTGATGAGGTGCGTTCGAACCATCCTGAGATCATTCGTGGCAAGACCGGCCTTGAGGTCGATGCGTATTTCTCGGCGAGTAAGATCAAGTGGCTCCTCGACAATATTCCGGGTGCAAGATCGCGGGCTGAAAATGGTGAACTGGCATTTGGCACGGTCGATACGTGGTTGGTGTGGAAGCTTACCAATGGCAAACTCCACATAACAGATCCGTCAAACGCATCTCGCACAATGCTGTACAACATCAACACGTTGGGATGGGATGAAGAGCTTCTTAACATATTCGCCATACCGCATATATTATTACCTGGCGTACGGCCCTCGAGTGAAATTTATAGCGAGATCGAGGTTCCGGGCGAGCTGCAGGGTATATTGATCGCAGGTATCGCGGGCGATCAACAGGCGGCGCTGTTTGGGCAGGCTTGTTTTGATGCGGGCTCGACAAAGAATACCTACGGCACGGGCTGCTTTATGCTGCAGAATGTTGGTGAGCTACCGGTTGCCTCAAATAGCCGCCTGCTCTCGACCATCGGCTGGCAGATCGATGGCCGTACTGAGTATGCACTTGAGGGCAGCGTGTTTATCGGCGGAGCGGTGATCCAGTGGCTGCGTGATTCACTCGGCATAATTGAAAGCTCCTCCGACGTCGAGACTCTCGCCGCCTCGGTTCCGGATAACGGCGGTGTGTATTTCGTTCCTGCATTTGCCGGCCTGGGCACGCCGCATTGGGATCAGGATGCGCGTGGCACGATCATCGGTTTGACACGTGGAACCGGTAAAGCTCATGTCGCACGAGCTGCGGTCGAGTCGATCGCCTTGCAGACCGCTGATCTGCTCACAGCGATGAATGCGGATTCGCGTGTCCGTCTTAAAGAGCTGCGAGTCGATGGCGGGGCAACGCGAAACAATGCTCTGCTCCAGTTTCAAGCTGACATCTTGCAGATCCCGGTTGTTCGTTCAAAGACAGCCGAAACCACGGCTCTCGGTGCGGCCTATCTCGCCGGGCTAGCCGTGGGGTTTTGGAAAAGTAAAACTGAACTCGCCGAGCATTGGCAGGCCGATCGTATATTCACACCTTCGATCGGCGCCGATGAGGCGAGCCGGTTAAGTGAGCGTTGGCACGAAGCGGTGCAGCGATCACTTGGGTGGCACAAGTTTGAACGCGGATCAGGCGAATGAAGCGGACGATCCGGATCTAATAAAAATCTGTATCCGCTTTTATCCGCTCGATTCGCCTGATCCGCGTTTGAAAATTATGAGGATTCAAGAGCCGATCAGCTCTCCCTCGGATCTCCGCCTTTGGATTTGCTCATCACCGGTGCGGCCGAGGCGGTCGGCAGCGGGAGGCCAACGGCGTCGGCGTTTACCATTGGCCCGTCGTCGTCATCGCGATCATCCGACACATCCGAGACGATCATCTTGCCGGCCTGTTTTGTAAAGGTGAGCGTCTCGGTGTCCGCGTCAAAATCGACCATCACAAAATCGCCTGTCTCGACCTGTTCGGTAGCAACGAGATTCGACAAAGGATAAACGAGAAACCGTTCGATCGAACGCTTGAGGTGTCGGGCTCCGTACTTTAGATCGATGCCCTCGCCGAGCAAGTATTCCTTGGCCTCGGTGGTGCATTCAAAAACAAATTTCGTCCCGGCCGATTCGGTGATCCGATTCTGAACGCTGCGCAGCTCGATATCGAGAATTAGGCGCAGATGGTGTTCTTTCAAACTTCTAAACACGACGACCTTGTCGATGCGGTTCATAAATTCCGGTGAGAATTTACGTTTCGCTGCCTCGAGTGCGGTGCGATAAATTTTGGTGTCGATCTCGTTGTCGGCCTTAACCTGATCGGTCTTGGTCGGGGCAAACCCGATGCCGCCTGAGATCATGTCTGACATTTCGCGTGCACCGAGATTGGAGGTCATGATGACGACCGTTCGCGAAAAATCCACGCGGCGATTATCGCCAAGCGTCAAAGTCGCCTTATCGAGGATTCCCAGCAAAAGCTGCCACAGCGAATCCGACGCTTTCTCGATCTCGTCAAACAGCACAAACGTCAGCTTGTTTTCATCGGTGTGTGCCTTGTCGAGATTTTCCTGCGTGAGCATCGGCGATGTTTCGCGATGGCCGAGATATCCCGGAGGCGAGCCGATCAATTTCGCGATCTCATGTGAATGCTGAAATTCGGCGCAATCGATCTTGACCACAGAATACGGATCGCTGAACAAAACTTCCGAAGCCGCCTCGACCACACGCGTCTTACCCGAGCCGGTCGGTCCCAGAAACAACATCGTCCCGATGGGGCGCGAAGGATTATTCATCCCGGCCAGATAGATCTGGAAGAGGCCGCTCATGCGGCGAACCGCGCGTTCCTGCCCGACGATCTGTGCCGAGAGCTTGTCCTCAAACTCAGCCGCACGCGGACTCTTACGCTCGGGGTCGAGCAAAATACCTTGTCCCGAATTCTCTTTTTTCTTGGCGGTTTCCTGTTTCATCTTCTTCCCTCGTCGGAGCTGCAAGCCCCTCAAGCATTAGAACGTAATTCTATATCAAACTTGCCGAAATACCGACGGCATGTCGGTCGTCAATAATGATGATTTCAAAAGATGTATCGTTGGCTGGACTTTAGAACGCAGAACGCGAGTCGCGTCCGTTATTGATGGCCGCGAGTATGAAAACCCGCTCCATTCTAAGATTTAACATATATATAAAGTAACGCGCAATAGGCGCGTAAGAATATTTTTGTCGGGTTTTCGGAAGAACGAGGGCATTGATCGTTTGCCCTCACGCATTTTGTCCCTGAAAGGGACCCAATGTAATAGAGTCGGGTGAAACCCGACGATCGAATGGATTCTCATGATCTGTCCCTGAAAGGGACAAACCGCTCATCAATCCCATACATACTTTTCATCAAACTCGATCCCATATCGCCGATAGAAATCACGCATCTCGTCTTCAAACAGAACCTTTCTATGATGTTCTTTCTGATTCGCAATATACTTTTTCACCGCGTCGAGTTGCGTGTGGCCAACGGGCGCCCTTCGTTTTGATCCATTTCGACGAACTCCGTTTTACGTCACCAATGATGTCTGGAATAAGCACCATCTTGCTTAGCGACAGCAGAAGGTGGGCGTGACTCGGCGTTCCGTTACCGATCAGGAGTTTCGAATCGTGGTTGCGGAGGATTCCGCCGATGTAGGCGTAGAGTTCATCTTCCACGTCGGGCCGAATCAATTCGACTCGGTTTTTGGTGGAGAAGACCCCGTGGCAGAAAAGCGATGAAAGGGTTTGAGCCATGATGTCAACTCCGTCGCTGAAAGCGACTAATGCAATAGCGTCGGGTGAAACCCGCCGTGTAGGCATCTAATTGACAGCGTCCCTGTAAGGGATGAATCGATCGCTAGTCGTGTTTGGGCGTCCCTTTCAGGGACGGAACATGAATCGCATCGAATCGTCGGGTTTCACCCGACGCTATTTCATTTGTCCCCTTCGGGGACGGATCAATCGTAATACTCCAGCCCCAAATGCGTGATCAGTTCCTCGCCTTTCATGTGGCGGAGGGTGTTTTTTAGCTTCATTAGTTGGATGAAGATATCGTGCTCGGGGTAGAGTCCCGGGGCTGTCTGCGGGGCTTTGAAGTAGAACGAGAGCCATTCCTGGACGCCTTTCATTCCGGCTCGCTGGGCGAGGTCCATGAACAGAGCGAGGTCGAGCGCGAGCGGTGCGGCGAGGATCGAGTCGCGGCAGAGGAAGTTGACCTTGATCTGCATCTTGTAGCCGAGCCAGCCAAAGATGTCGATGTTGTCCCAGCCTTCTTTGTTGTCGCCGCGGGGCGGATAGTAGTTGATCTTGACGACGTGGTCGAAATGGCCGTAAAGGTCGGGGTAAACGTCGGGTTGGAAAATGTGTTCGAGCACCGAGAGTTTCGAAACCTCTTTCGATTTGAAATTCTCTGGATCGTCGAGCACTTCGCCGTCGCGATTTCCCAGAATGTTTGTCGAATACCAGCCGTCGAGGCCGATCATTCTCGATTTCAGCCCCGGAGCGAGGATGGTCTTCATCAACGTCTGTCCGGTCTTAAAATCTTTACCGCAGATCGGCATCTTGGTCTGGTCGGCGAGTTCGACAAGTGCGGGGATATCGACGGTCAGATTCGGAGCTCCGTTGGCAAACGGCACGCCGGCTTTCATCGCGGCATACGCGTAGATCATCGACGGGGCGATGAACGGGTCGCTGTCGTACATCGCTTTTTCAAACGATTCGAGCGTGGCGTGGATAGCCGATTCCTCTATGTATATCTCGGTCGAAGCGCACCATACCATGACCAGCCGCGAGCAGTTATTCTCGGTCTTAAACCTTGCTATATCTTCAATGAGCTGCTCGGCAAGGTCCATCTTATTCTTGCCCGTTTTGACGTTTTCGCCGGTGATGCGTTTGACGTAGTTTTGCTCAAAAACGGCCGCCATCGGCTTAAGAGAAGAGAGCGGCTCGGAGAGTTGGTTGATGAGGTCCTTATCGAGCACGCCGGCATTCATCGCCGCGTCGTAGGCGCTGTCGTGAAAGATGTCCCACGCGCCAAAAACGATGTCGTCCAGGGACGCGAGCGGCACAAAATCCTTGATCATCGGCGAACGGTTATCTGTGCGCTTGCCCAGGCGGATCGTGCCCAACTGAGTCAGAGAGCCGACCGGCTGCGATATTCCACGCTTAACCGCCTCGACACCAGCTACCAACGTCGTGCTAACGGCCCCAAGGCCGACAAGCAGGACACCCAACTTCCCATCTGCGGGAGCGATCTCCACGCCTTTTTCTATCATCGATTTCCTCCAAGAAACATAAACAATAAGAATAGCTTTCCGTGTCGTATTAGGCAAATTCAGCAGCCCTTGATCCGGCGTCCCAACTTAGAAGACGACATCGCACATTCCGCCGAGAACAACGCGATCCGTCGATTACTTTGTCACTCCGGTTGTTGTTTTGACACGGCAGGCGTATTATCGCGGGAACATGAAAACACTCTTTCTTCTGCGCCACGCCAAATCGAGTTGGGACGATGCCAGCCTGTCGGATTTTGAACGCCCTCTGAATGAACGGGGTTTGCGTGTCGCACCTTTTATGGGCGGCCTAATGCAAAGGAAGGGGCACGTGCCGGACGTGATCTTGTCGTCGCCGGCAAAGCGTGCGCGTCGTACAGCCGAGCTTGTAAAGGATGGTGGTGCTCTCGCTGCCGAGATCAGGTTTGTCGACAGCATCTACGAGGCAAGCCCGCAAAACTTGCTTCAGGTGGTCGCTGAGATCGATGACACACATTCGTCCGCGCTGCTCGTCGGACACAATCCCGGCATGGAAGGCTTTATCCGCTACCTCAACGGCCAGATCGAGCCGATGCCAACCGCCGCTCTCGCCGTGATCGAACTCGCAATTGGTAAATGGAACGAGATCGATCACGGCTGCGGTGAATTGAAGGTGTTGTATAGGCCGAGGGAAGAGATGGCCTAACCCCCGTCTATTGCGTGCGTTACCGGATATTGTCCGGATCGAAGCTGGCGAGGTTGATCTTGCCAAATTTCTTTGGCGTAATGGTCTTGGTCTTTGAGGTTTTTTCGGGGTCGGTGGACATGAACGTGTCTTTCGTGACCAGGACGAGCTGCCAGGTTTTGTCGATACGAGAATAGTCAAATTTGTAACTGTCGCTCCAACGCCAGTTACTGCCGCCATAATTATCGACTGTAAAGCTGTTTCGTTTTACCGTCACGCCTGAGAACGGATCACCGAAAACTCCGCCACACGAACGACAGTAAACGACTTTATCATTGCTCGCCGCGAGTTTAAGATCGCCGTTGTTGTTGGCGGTGAGGATTAGCAGGGTGCGCTTGTCGTCGTCGCCCGCTTTGCCCGGGTCGGCCTTTGCGCGTTCAACCACGATCAGATAGTCAGCGAAGCCGTCGCCATTTAGATCGGCCGTTTCAAACGCGATCACGGTCTTTCCTTTCTCGACGAACGGCGCGACCTTCGCGGTCACATCTTTCACCGCATCCTGTGCCGGGGCCGCGATCGCAAAAGCCGAAGCCAAATATGCTAGGACAAAGTATCTTGCTGACATGATCTCTCCCGTAGTTTTTTCGTTAATTTCCGGTTGCCTTTTCATCGCAGGCGCGAGAACAAGCCCCTTGTTCATGGCCTCGTGTTCCTCTCACCTTCGAAATGAAGCTCTGTGAACCTGAGCTGCGGATATTTTTCATAGATTTTTACGAAAATAATTGTAATTGATACAGTACCGCAATCCGTCATTTAATCGCGAAGGGTCGGGCATTTATTGCAGGTGATTTTGCTCGTCCCACGGGTTATTTTTCGGTGAGCACGTAATAGTTAAAACACGCGATAATTTAACATATTCGTAACATTCCGTTCACATCCTGTTAAGTCCCGACGGTCACACTAATCGCATTCAAAGCGAATTTTACATACAATTCAGACAAAAGCCATGCAGCAAACAATTCTGATCATCGAGGATGATGCGGACATCGCGGAAAGCCTGCACTATAACCTCAAGCGCGAGGGCTTTAGGCCGGTGTTCGCCGAATCGGGTGAGAAAGGGCTGCGGCTCGCTCTCGACGAAAAAACGACGCCGTCGTTGATAATTCTCGATCTAATGCTGCCAGGCATGAGCGGGATGGAGCTTTGCCGCCGGCTGCGTCGCGAATCTCTCACCGAGAAAACACCGATCATAATGCTCACTGCAAAGGCAGCGGAAGGTGATAAGATCGCCGGGCTCGAGGTCGGTGCGGACGATTATGTCGTTAAGCCTTTTTCGATAAAAGAGGTAATAGCCCGTGTGCGTGCCGTGCTGCGGCGGGTCGAGACCGATAGCACGCCAAAGTACAAGGATGAATTTCTCGCCGTCGATTTTGCCGATATGCGTGTGACTTGCACCGACCGGTCGGTAAAGCTGACGCGTAAGGAATTTGCACTGCTCGAACACCTCATCAAAAACACCGGCCGCGTCGCTTCGCGCCAGCAATTGCTCGACAATGTTTGGGGCTACAGCTACTTTGGCGACACGCGAACGCTCGACGTACACATCCGCCGCCTACGACAAAAGCTGGACGAATGCGGCGGCTGCATTGAAACCGTCGTCGGCGTGGGCTATCGTTTTGTTGGGTGTAAGTAGTTTTTTCACCGTAGAGACGCAGAGACGAGGAGAAAATAAAGACTCGGTTTCTTCTCTGCGTCTCCGCGTCTCTGCGGTGCATTTTTAATATGAACTCCACTGCCACAGAATCAGTCGAGACGCTGGCTTCGAATAAGATCCTTCAGAAGATCCTCGATACGACGCGCGAGTGTGTGTTGGTTATCAATGATGGCCTGCGCATTGCGTATTGTAATGTGCCGGCAGCGGTGGCGTTTGGGCGAGACGGCTTAGATATTGAGAATAAACGACTTAGCGAGGTGCTTCGCGACCTGGATCTGCATGAGGCGTTTCGGCGGGCGATCACGGAGCAGGCCTCATCCGACCTGCGGCTTGAACTGCAGCGCGGAGAAAGGCGTAAATTTGACGTCCACGTAGCACCAATCGAATTGAACGATGCAAAACTCGCGATCGGATTTTTCTACGAAACGACACAGATCGATCGGCTCGAGATCGTCCGACAGGAATTCCTGTCAAACATCTCTCACGAACTGCGAACGCCGCTCACATCCATCCTCGCCTTTGTCGAAACCCTCGAGGACGGCGGTATCGACGACAAGGAAAACAACCTGCGTTTCCTCGGCGTCATTCGTCGAAACGCCGAGCGGATGAACAGCCTGATCGCTGATATTCTTGAGCTTTCGCTGATCGAATCGGGCAACGTTTCCGTAGATATTCGCGACGTAAAACTGCATTCGGCCGTGCATGACGTAATGACTGCGCTCTCGTCAAAGGCTCACGATCGAGGAATTACGCTCATAAACGATATCGCCGAACCAACCATCGTCTCCGTCGATCCGGTTCGGCTCGAACAGATGTTAACGAACCTGATCGACAACGCGATCAAATTTAACCGGGAGGGCGGCAGCGTGACCGTCTCACTCGAACACGATGCCGGCAAGGACGCGATCTCGGTCATCGACACGGGCGAGGGCATTCTGCCGGAACATACGTCGCGAATATTTGAGCGGTTTTATCGTACCGATCGAGCCCGTTCGCGCGATCTGGGCGGCACCGGCCTCGGCCTAGCGATCGTCAAGCACCTCGCCAAACTGCACGGAGGCGAGGTTTCGGTAAAGTCCGTTCTCGGCACCGGCACGGCCTTTCGCGTCGAACTGCCCACGCGCTAATAACAACTTCGGCAAAGATTTAACTTCCGCGCATATCTCGTATCGTGCTACACTACAGTTAAATTACCCCCGCAGGTATTTGTCCGGAGGCCGTTATTTGAGCATCCCGACCAGTCCGTTTCGCCCATGTTTTTGGGAGGAGTGCGGTCTTATGCGTCTTACTATTGGTCAAAAAGTAGCGTATCCAAATCAAGGCGTTTGCCTTGTCGAAGAAATGAAGAACCGCACCGTGGGCGAGACATCGCTTAATGGATATAACTTGCGTGTGCTGGGCGATAATTCGACGATCTTTGTGCCTGAGGATAATACGGATAGCGTCGGACTGCGCCCGTTGATAAGCTCATCGCAATGCCGGGCTCTTATCGGGTCGCTAGGAGATGATTTTGAACCGTCGTGCGGCGATTGGAAAACAAGGTCAAAGGTGTTTGCCGAAAAATTGCACTCAGGCGACGTCTTCGAGGCCGCCGACGTGCTCAAAAAACTTACTTATCTCAGCTTTGACAAAAAACTCTCATTCCGCGAACAGACGATGCTCGAAAAAGCAAAGTTCCTGGTTGTCTCAGAGATAACCAACGCCGACAAAAAGAAAACGGACATTATGGAATCAGAGGTCTGTCGCCTGGTCGAATCCGCTTGTATCAAACACCGCACGCTTGAGGCACTGGTGATGTCGGCGTCTGTGCATTGATCGCTGTTTTACCTACGGTTGGAATTTGCCTGCCTCAGCCGGGATTTCAAGTTTCCCGTCGCACGCCACCGAGCGAGTTTTGGAGTGGCACTTATCTCCGTTCAAATTGGTCGAGGCTTGATAATTAATGATAAAGCGGAACCAGCGTATGGGCGCCGGGGTGCTCCGCTGAGATGATGACAGAATTCACTCGCGGCCGTTCACTTTCGCAGTTTGTGTGTGACCTTGAAATTCAAAATTAACCTCTCGCATAACTTGCCCGCACGACAGTCTTTATATTTCCACGGACGTGGTAATCACCTTCGATCTCGACCTTCAGTGGATCGCAAGCGGCAACAAAATCTTCGAGAATTACATTGACGACGTGTTCGTGAAAGATCTTTACGTCACGAAAGGAATTGATGTAGAGTTTTAGACTTTTTAGTTCGACGCAGAGTTTGTTTGGAACGTATCTCAGACGGATCACGCCAAAATCAGGAAAGTCGGAAAACGGGCAGATCGCCGTAAACTCAGGCATCTCAAATTCCACCCAGATCTCTTTGCCGGGAAACTCATACGCAAAAGCGTCGAGCGGGTACAGGTTCATTTCCGCCCGCGGGGTCGGACGGATGTCGAGGTTTTGAAGGTTTGTTGGTTCCAGCATAAATGTTCAACCGCCTTTGCCGGGAACGCAGCCGCCCTCGGCTGCAATGGCTGTGGCTTCCGCAGCCAGAAAGACATCAATTACCGGACAATTGCGTGTGACCGAGACCGACCACGCCGGAGGAACCGGCGTTTGCAGCCGAGGGCGGCTGCGTTCCCGGCTTAACGTACATATCGATGTTTCCGGTTACTCATCTTCCGCACGCCGGCGAGGTCTGTGACGCCGTCGTCGTAGAGTTTTGTGAGCAGATTTACAAAAATGTGAGCGGTCGCGTACGCGTCGGCGCTGGCCCGGTGGTGATTTACGAGGTCGATCTTGTAATGCTCGGCCATCGTTTTGAGCTTGTGATTGACCGTCTCGGGTACAAGCTTTCGCGATAATTGCACGGTACACAGGCACGGATTTGCCACGCGATATTCCGGGAAAACGAGGCTGATCTCGTGGTTCAAAAACCGCATATCAAACCCCGAATTGTGTGCGACCAACACTGAGTCACCGATAAATTCGAGAAAATCCACCGCGATGTCGGCAAAACGAGGTGCCTCGGCGACCATCTCGTCGGTGATCCCGGTTAGTTGAGTGATAAAGATCGGGATCCGCATCTCGGGGTTGACCAGCGTCTGAAACTCGTCCGTCACCTCGCCGTTCTTCACCTTCCAAGCGCCGATCTCGGTCACGCGGCACGGCGGAGCTTTGGCACCGGTCGTCTCAAGATCAAAAACCACGAATTCCGTCGCCGTCAGCTCCTGGTCACCATAGCCCTTTTCTGTAAGCTCAACTGTGTCACCATTTAACGTCAGCCGTGGATCCCGGTCGATCAGATCCGCGACAAGCAAATTGGCGAGCAAAGGCATCGGCTTCCGGATCTTCATCACAAAATCCACGACACTCACCGCCGACGCTTTGCCCCCAAAAGAACGAAGCAACGACACGGTTTCGTTTATTAGCAATGACTCGGAAATTAGGTTAGGATACGGTGTCATTTATTATTGGCATCGCTGAGATGTATCTTGAGTTCGATGTCAAACGCTTCATAGTTCGACAGATCGAAGAGTTCCTTGATTGTTACCGCCTGCCAACCGGCCGATTCCAAGCTCTCCTTTTTTGCCTCGTCCATTTCAGTGTCGTTTGTGCTTTCCCATCTTTGACGTAACATGCAATCTTCTTTCCCAAGCTTTACAATGCTTGAGAACTTCATTTGAATTGAGTTTAGCAAAGCGATACGTGTTTGCGAACCAAACAAAAAAACATGGTCAATGTTTTAGATCAATTTAGGCAGCGAGGGGCGTTGCTTGAGGGGCATTTTGTCTTGTCGAGCGGGCTGCACAGCCCGAGGTATTTGCAGTGTGCTCTGGCCTTGCAGATGCCGGAGGACGCGGCGGAATATGGGAGCATTATCGCTGAGCGGTATGCGGGACAGGCGTTTGATACCGTTGCTTCGCCGGCGATCGGTGGATTGGTGATCGGGTTTGCGGTCGCTCAGGCGTTGGGCGTGAGATTCCTTTGGACAGAGCGACAGAATGGCGAGATGACGCTGCGGCGTGGGTTTTCACTCTCGCCGGGCGAGCGGATCCTGGTCGTCGAGGACGTGATAACCACAGGCGGCTCGACTCGCGAATGCATCGCTGCACTCGAGGCAAACGGCGGAAAAGTCGTAGCCGCAGCATCGATCATCGACCGCTCAAACGGAACCGCAGATGTCGGCGTGCCGCGCATTTCACTTGTCGAGATGGACGTTCCGTCCTATTCGCCTGACGAATGTCCGATGTGTGCCGAGGGAATTCCTGCGGTAAAGCCAGGGAGCCGCGTACCGGCTTAGGGCAACGTTTTTGCCGGGAACGCAGCCGCCCTCGGCTGCAAACGCCGGTTCCTCCGGCGTCGGAGCGTGGTGATCTCTCAGCTTTCTGTTATCAATACTCATCTGGCTGAGGAAGCCTCAGCCATTGCAGCCGAGGGCGGCTGCGTTCCCGGCATGTCGGTGACTTATTTCTATGATCTGTTTCCTATCAATGGATGACATGGGTTCGTATGTCGCTGACGACGATCTGGCGATACCGCATTTGAGTGATCTTGGAATCGCTGTCGAGACGGTATCGTGGCGGCAGACGGTGAGATCCTGGAGCGATTTTGAGATGGTGGTGATCCGCACGCCGTGGGATTATCAGTCTTCGCCGGATGAATTTTTGAGCGTGCTGGAAACGATCGAGAGTGAGACGCGGCTTGAAAATCCGCTCGCCATTGTTCGCTGGAATCTCGACAAACGCTACCTCCGCGAGATGGAAATGCGCGGTACGCGGATCGTGCCGACGATCTGGGTCGGGCATTACTCTGCCGATGAATTCGACCGTTGGATGCGTGAATTCGACGCCGACGAACTGATCGTAAAACCAACCGTCAGCGCCACCGCCGAGCATACGTACAGGCTCCAAGCATTCGACCCAAGTCTCGAATATATCTTTGCCAACCGATCATTCCTCGTCCAGCCGTTCATGCCAAACATCATCGCCGAGGGCGAATATTCGCTGTTCTTTTTCGACGGCAAATACAGCCACGCTATCAATAAGTCGCCTAAACTCAATGACTTCCGCGTACAGGAAGAACATGGCGGGATCATCACCGAGATCCAACCGGACGAACGCTTGATGGCCGCCGGGCGGGAAACTGCTGCGAAGATCGGCCGCGATCTGCTGTACGCGCGCGTCGATTTTGTTCGCGACGACGCCGACAATTTCTGCCTGATGGAACTAGAGCTGATCGAACCGGCGTTGTATCTTAGAATGAACGGCGGCGCCCCGGAACGGTTTGCAAAGGCGATCGTTGCCAGACTTCGGTAGTTCTTCCAAGCGAGCTTTGCGTGGAATTGTGGTATGCCGAAACTCCTTGAAGATCTAGCTACCCGCCGTCATTCTCCATCAGAGCCCAACCTTACTTCGATTGAACTTTTTTGAACTATTCAAGCCCGCAAGGATCGCAAGGGACTGCAAAATCTGGAGCACAGGGAAATAGGCCACTGAATTCACAAAGAGTTTACGCGTTCGGATTTGATAAACATTTCTTGAACGCATAAACTCTTTTGTTTATTTCAGGTTGCCCAATTGGCTCTATTAATCAATGACCACTATCACTCCAGAGATCGTCGAACAACACGGGCTAAAGCCGGACGAATACGAAAAGATCATAGAATTAATGGGCCGCGAGCCCAACATCACCGAGCTCGGCGTCTTTAGCGTGATGTGGTCGGAGCATTGCTCGTACAAGTCGTCTCGTGTTCATCTCAAGCGTCTGCCGGTGACCGGCCCGCGTGTGATCGTGCCTCCGGGCGAGAATGCCGGTGTGGTCGATATCGGTGACGATTGGTGTGTGGCATTCAAGGTCGAATCGCACAATCACCCTTCGTTTATCGAACCTTTTCAGGGAGCGGCCACAGGAGTCGGCGGTATTCTGCGCGACGTATTTACGATGGGAGCCCGACCGGTCGCGGCGATGAATTCGCTGAGATTTGGGCCACTAGCCAACGGGTCAGAACCGGAAGCGATAGAGACCGAGTCGCCGTCTACTGAGAAGGTACTTAATCGAAACCAGTCCATCTTAAAAGGCTGCGTCGCCGGCATCGGGCATTACGGCAATTGCTTCGGCGTTCCGACTGTCGGCGGCGAGGTCGTTTTTGACGAATCGTACAGTCTGAATCCGCTCGTAAATGCCTTTGCACTCGGCATAGTTCGCAAAGATCAGATCTTCTTTGGCAAGGCGTCGGGAGTCGGAAATCCGGTGCTTTATGCTGGGGCAAAGACCGGCCGCGACGGTATTCACGGTGCGACAATGGCGTCTGCGGAGTTTGATGACGAGGCTCTGGAAAAACGGCCAACCGTTCAGGTCGGCGATCCTTTCCTCGAAAAACTTCTCCTTGAGGCCTGTCTCGAAGCCATGCGTAGCGGTGCGATCGAGGGCATTCAGGACATGGGAGCCGCCGGATTGACCAGCTCTTCGGTCGAGATGGCCGCACGGGCCGGCACAGGCCTCGAACTCGATCTTACCCTTGTTCCCCAGCGTGAAACCGGTATGACCGCGTACGAAATGCTGCTCTCCGAATCGCAAGAGCGTATGCTGATCGTCGCCCGAAAAGGCCACGAGAAGGAGGTCGTCGAGATCTTCAACAGATGGGATCTCGACTGTGTGGCCATCGGCAAAGTCGTTGAAGGCGATCGCCTAAAGATCATCCACAACGGCGTGCTCGAAGCCGATCTGCCGGTCATGGCGCTGACCGATGAAGCTCCGAAATACAACCGACCGATGATGGGTCCGACTCAAGAGTCCAAAGTCCAAAGTCCAAAGCCAGACCTCGGACATTCGGCTTTAGACATTGGACAAGCGTTGAAAACGCTTCTCGCCTCTCCCAACATCTGCTCGAAACGATGGGTTTACGAGCAATACGACACGATGGTACGTACGAATACGGCTGTTCTGCCGGGCTCGGACGCGGCTGTAATTCGCATAAAGGAAACACGCCGTGCGGTTGCGATGTGTCTCGATGGGAACGGCAAATACGTCGCGATCAACCCGCGTGAAGGTGCCAAGCTTGCCGTCGCCGAGGCCGCACGCAATGTAGTCTGCGTCGGTGCTAAACCTATTGCTGTCACCAATTGTCTAAATTTTGCCTCGCCCGAACGTCCCGAGGTGATGTGGACATTTTCTGAGGTGATCGATGGAATGGCCGAGGCCTGCAACGTGTTTGAAACGCCAGTCGTTTCGGGCAACGTATCTTTCTATAACGAGACCGACGGACGCGGCATATTGCCGACGCCGGTCATCGGCATGGTCGGCCTGATCGAGGACACACGAAAGCTGGTTACGCACGGATTCAAGTCAGAAGGCGATCTGATCGCCGTTCTCGGGGAAACCCGTGACGACCTCGCCTCAAGTGAATACGCGCAAACGCTCGTCGGCCTATCCACCGATGAGATCGTCGCTAACGGGTACTTTCCGTCCATCGACCTCGCACAAGAAAAACTTGTCCAGGACGCGCTCCTCAAACTCATCGACCAGTGCCTGATAAGGTCGGCCCATGACTGTTCCGACGGCGGACTAGCGGTGACCGTCGCCGAATGCTGCTTTTCGTCGCTGGGCCGCGATGCCATCGGTGCTGAGATATCGCTGAAGGAATCGCAACTAACGCCTGAAACGCTTTTGTTTGGTGAAACTCCGTCGCGGATCGTCATAAGTTTCGCCCCGGAACACGAGTCTCGCGTTAAAGAGATCGTTGGCGACTGTCCGATGTTCGAACTCGGCCGGGTCACGGGCGACACGCTGAATATCTCTGTCAACAGCCAAAATCTCCTTTCATCCAGGATCAGCGAACTCGAATCGGCCTGGACAAATTCGCTTCGGTCAAAGCTTGAGCGCTAGAGTGTAAACGTGGGCAAAGCCGGCGTCTATATTCACATACCATTCTGCAAATCGCGGTGTTCGTACTGCGATTTCGCGACCGACGTCTATCGCGACAGCGGCGCGGTCGAGCGATATGTCACCTCGCTCTGCTCGGAAATTCAAAATTCAAAATTCAAAATTCAAAATTGTTCGGCCGACACCATCTACCTCGGCGGTGGCACGCCGTCGCTGCTTGAGCCAAAACAGGTCGAAAAGATCCTTGACCAGATCAATTTGAAATTTGATATTTCAAACGACGCCGAGATCACGATGGAGATGAATCCCGCGACCGTGACGCCCGAAACGCTGCTCGCATTTCGATCACTCGGCGTAAACCGTGCGAGTTTTGGCGTGCAAACTTTCAATGATCGTGCACTAAAGCTATTAGCTCGCGGACATGATGCGAATGATGCGAGGAACACTTTTTCGATGCTCCGCGATGCGGGGTTTGATAACGTCAGCTTTGACCTGATTGCGGGTCTGCCGGGGCAGACGATGGACGATTGGCAGGCGAACCTCGACGAAGCGATCACACTGTCGCCTGAGCATATCTCATTGTATCTATTAGAGATACACTCCGGCACACCGCTCGCCGAACAGGTCCGCAGCAGCCGCCAACCTGAGCCCGACCCAGAACTTGGCGCCGAGATGTACGAATTCATGCTCGACCGCCTCACTGCCGCAGGATACGAGCAATACGAGATCTCAAATTTCTCGCGGCCGGGTTTTGAGTCACGTCACAACACAAAATACTGGACGCTCGATCCGGTATTCGGCTTCGGCGTCTCGGCTCATTCATTTGATGGACGCCAGCGTTATTCGAACGAACGCGACACTGCTAAATACGTCGAAATGATCGAATCGAATAACACACATGAGGTCATGCGCGAGGATATCGATATCGCGTCCGAGTTTGTGTTTCTCGGGCTGCGGCTTGAGAATGGTATCGATCTGACGGAATATGAAGATCGATTTGGCGTCGACCTGATCGAGAGATACGGCCACGAGATCGATGGTTTGATCGACTCCGAACTCGTAGGGCTTGCAGGTCGGACGCTTCGGCTCACGCTAAAGGGAAAGCTCTACTCAAACGAAGTCTTTGCCGTATTTGTATGAAACATATTGCCAGTGTAGCCTTTGTTTTGTTCGCCTTGCTGTTCCCGGCGTTCTCACAAGAATTGCCTAAGATAGACCGTGAATTCCGTGCGGTCTGGGTCGCGACGGTCGATAATATTGATTTCCCGACCAAAAAAGACCTCACCATCGATCAGCAAAAGGCAGAGCTGATCGCGATACTTGATCTCGCAAAAAAGATTCGGCTTAACGCCGTGATCTTTCAGGTGCGGCCGATGACGGATGCGGTTTACGCGTCAAAGCTTGAGCCGTGGTCGGAGTTTCTGACCGGGCAGATGGGAAAGCCGCAGGAGTTTGATCCGCTTACGTTCCTCGTCGCCGAGGCGCACAAACGCGGCATTCTTGTTCACGCGTGGTTCAATCCGTACCGCGCTTACCATCCGTCAGCTAAGACGATCTCCGACGATCACATCTCAAAACGCCGTCCCGAACTGGTCCGCAGTTACGGCAAATACCTATGGCTCGACCCGACCGAGCCCGAGGGACGAAAGCACAGCGTGAATGTGATCTGCGATGTCGTCCGGCGATACGATATCGACGGCGTTCATTTTGACGATTACTTTTATCCGTATCCTGAGAATGACGCGGCGGGTAAACGGATCGAGTTTCCCGATGATAAACGTTGGCAGGACGCTTTGACCGCGATCGACCCAAACCGTTCGCAAACCGCCAACTACGCGACGAAACGCGACGATTGGCGGCGCGCGAACGTCGATCTCTTTATCCAGGCGGTCGGCCGCGAGATCAAACGCATCAAGCCCGACATCGTTTACGGCGTCTCGCCCTTTGGCATCTGGCAGCCGATGCCCGAGCTCGGCATCACCGGTTTTAACGCCTACAAAGAGCTGTACGCCGACGCCCGCAAATGGCTGCGTGACGGTACGGTCGACTATCTCGCACCGCAGTTGTATTGGGAAACGGCGAGAACGGCACAGAGCTTCCCGGTATTGCTCGACTGGTGGCAAAAGCAGAATGAGCGGCACAGCTTTGTCTGGCCCGGCATCGCGGCATATCGCATCGGCTCGACACCGACGTTTAACGCCGCCGAGATCGCCAGTCAGATAGAAAAAACACGCGGGTCGAGCGAGACCTCAGGCGCCATCTTTTTCAGCCAAAAGTCATTGCGAAATGATCTCGGCGGCATTCAAAATGTACTTCGGGAACAGGTGTACAAGACCGATGCGGTCATCCCCGCTTTCGCATGGATCAAGACCGACAAGATCGCCGCACCGCTGGCAACGATAAAACGAACAAGTAAATTTGTAAGAGTAAACTGGCGCGAACGTGGAAAGCGAAAGGCTTTTTGGTTCGTTGTCTATGCGAAAGGCAAAGACGGCTGGAGCCACTCCGTACTGCCGGCAAGCGTGCATTCTATCTCGCTATCTGCGGACAGAAAGATCCAAAAGGTCATCGTAAAAAGCGTGGACCGGCTCGGCAACGAGAGCAATTGAGTAGGCAATAGGGGAATATTAAACGCAGAGATCGCTGGAAACGCAGAGAATAAGAAAAGAGATCTTTTCCTGTCTCTGCGTGCTTTGCGGCCTCTGCGTTTAATTATTTAGTTTAGTAATGCGTCCGTCGACAACCGGCGAGATCGTCGAATTTGGCGAATTCTTTATCGCCGCCTCAAACACATCCGAGTCTTTTGGAGCTGTCGCTGCGTCGGTCAGCTTCTTTCCATCCTTGAGCATCGTGTAACCATCGCCGCCACGCGAAACCAGAAAGTCCGAGGTCGCAAACGTGTAGACGCCCGCATCCGTCACTTGCTTGCCTCCGACGGATATCGAAATGACACGACTGCCGGCGGGTTTTGACGGATCGAATTCAAATCGCACGCCTGAGACCTGCGGGAAACGTCCGGGTTCGTTGTCTTCGCCAGAGCCGCTGCGGGCTACGCCGTGTTCCAGTATTTGCTTGAGCAGTTTTCCTGTGATCTCGACTTTCACGATCGGGTTGTTAAACGGCAGGATCGACAGTACGTCGCGTTTGGTGAGCGGCCCCGGCTGATACGTCAGGTCGGCTCGGATGGAACCGCCGTTGACGAATCCAATATCCGCCTTGACCGCATCACGGTACGAATCCGCAACAAAATTCCCGATGTTCGTCTCTTTCTGACGAACCGACTGCGACAGAGCATCAAGCTCGACCGACGTCGCCCCGACCTTCACCGCCAGTTGTTCGAGCAGCCCGCGATACTTTTCGAATACGGGAGCAAATTCCGGTGCGTCCGCGATCGCGTCGGTCACAGGGACGATGTCCCAATCAAGGCTTTCGAGCCGCTTCGTCCTGGCGTCAAAATTCAGATTGAATTTGCCCATTTCGCGGGCGTCGGCGGTCATTTTGAATATCGGCGTACCGTTTGCCGAGGATTGCAGCAGCGTGTGTTCGTGGCCGCCGAGGATCAGGTCGAAATCGGCACAGGTCGCGAGTTTCTTGTCCTGAGCCATAAACAGGTGCGTCAGGCCGACAACGGCGTTCACCTTTTTCCGCAAACGCATCTCACGAACTAATTTTTTGGCAGTCGAACAATAATCGGTCACCGTGAGGCCATCCTCCATCGATGAGGTTTGCTTTGTCTCGGGCAACAGCAGGCCGATAAAACCGATCTTTACACCGCCGATCTCGCGAATGACATAAGGCGGCGTGCCGGCAAATATCTTTTTGGTTTTCGCGTCGATGACATTGGCACCGAGCCATGTGAATTTTGACTCTTTCATGCGGGCGAGCAGATCGACCGTTTTGATATCGAATTCATGATTCCCAAACACCGCATAGTCAATACCGACCACGTTCCAGGCATCGATCATCTGCGCGCCCTTGTAGGTACGTGTCTCTACCGACGGCGACAGCGTATCGCCGCCTAGCGTGAATATCGTATTCGGATTCTCGGCGAGAGCTTTTTTCTTCAGCGTCAGCAGCCGAGCCAAACCGCCACGCTTGCCGCCTTCGACCGGTGCGAATTGGTAAACGTCATTCACGTGCAGGATGGTCACGCGGATGTTCTGTCCGAGAGCCGTGGCCGAACAAAGAAGAATGATAGCGATGACCAGATGTTTTCTCATAGATCTATGCGACCTTTAGGTGAGTGCGTGCTTCCCATAATTCCGGGAAGAATTTCTTCGTCAGCGTCGTCATCAGATAACCGACGCCATCCGAGCCGCCCGTTCCTCGCTTCATGCCGAGCATTCGTTCGACCATCAGGACGTGGTGATAGCGCCAGAGCGATATATTCTCGTCGTGGTCGATCAGTAAGTCCTGCATGTTAAAGAGGTTAGCGTGTTTCTCAGGATGCGTCAGTATCTCGACGGTCGAAGCGACACGGTCCTCATGCCTTTCTACCGCAAAGCCCTCGCGTCCGAGCAATGCCCAGAATGCGTCGGCTAGACTTGGCTTTTCAAAACGTTCTTTGAGCCGCCCGTAGGCATACTCGTCAAACTTAAAGAACTCAAGCATCTTCTCGTCCTTTTGGCCCGAGACAAACTCGAGCTCGCGAAACTGCATCGACTGGAAACCGCTGGCAGGATTGAGTTTATCGCGAAATTCCAGAAAGCCGATCTGTGCCATCGATTCGAGAATGTGGATCTGCGAGACCATGATCTTTTCGATCGCGGTCACGGCCCGCAGGCTGTGATTTACTCGAAACGGCCGGCCCTCGCCGAGCCATGCGATCGTCGCATCGATCTCATGCAGTATCTGTGTGAACCAAAGCTCGTACGTCTGGTGGATGACGATAAAGAGAAGTTCGTCGTGGCTCGTCGGTTCTGAGAGCGTCCGCTGTAGCTTTAGCAACTCGGGCACCTTGAGGTATTCGTTGTATGTAAGGAGCGTATCTTTTCCGTATTCACTCGCCATAAAAATTAGCGTAATTCGTGGGCAAATATTGGCTTAATCTTCGGCTATTGGCAGATTTAAGTCAATTTTCGGCCAAATGCGGCAAAATAGCCAAAAAGGGTCTTGACAGAACCTTAAGTTTTGGTTAAATTCACTTCGTCTATCAACACAAAATTAAAGGTAAAACCCAGGGGATCTTGTAGTTTGAGATTGATTTTCTTTTGGTAAAACTGTGTGCGAAATAGATCCTTCCGCACTATGTGCCGCAACAATAATATGGCGCATAGGGGAAATATTTATCTTCTGGAAGGCGGATGCAGAAGAATTTGAGTTTTTTTGAAGTTTCAGGAGGATTTACAAAGTGATGTCAAAGGCAATCGGCAAGGTCAAATGGTTTAACAACGCCAAAGGCTACGGATTTATCGAGCAGCCCGGTGAACAGGATATTTTTGTCCACTACAGCGCTATCACCGGCGATGGCTATAAGACCTTGATCCAGGGTCAGGAAGTCGAATTTGAGGTTACTAACGGCCCCAAAGGCCCGCAGGCAGAAAACGTGGCCAAGGTCGCGTAACTTAGAGAAAATTCTCAATAGAAAAGGGGCTGCCTACAGAGGTGGTCCCTTTTTTCGTGCGGTGTTTCTGGTCTCGCGCCGGTCGTTACCTTCTCGATTTCACGAATGGTCACGATCATGTCGCCCGTCAAGAGCATTTATCATTTCGATACGGAGTTGTTGATAAGAACGACATCGCTCGTTATGGCGCCGCGGGCAATCGCCAGTGAGGATCCGTCCACAGACCAGTCGAAGGCGACGATTTGCTCCCCTTTAAAATTTGTCAGTTGCCTTGCGGGTCTTCCGTTGAGCGGCTGCAGCCAAATGTCGGAGCCTCCGCCGGGGCTGTTTGGGAAAGCTATCCCTCCGTCGGCCGACCAACGAACAACTCTCTCGGAGGGCATCACCGTTGCCGGTAGGTCAAACCGTTTTATACGCGACCCTCCTTCGGCCGACATGACGCCAATGCTCCATCGCGACCCCTCCAGGCCGGGCTCGAGATACGTGTAGGCGATCATTTTGCCATCGGCCGAGACCACGGGGCGCACCGCGCGGGTGTCACTCAGCGGCACGGGCTCACCACCGTCCGTCGGCACTTTCCACAGTCTCGACTCCAGCACCTCGCGCTGAAAAACGACCCATGTTCCATCCGGTGTCGGGTACGGATAGAAGTTGTCACTGGTGTACGTCAATTGCTTAGAACCCGAGCCATCGGCGTCGATCCGCCAGATATTGTATCGTCCACCGCGGTCGGAGCCGAAGAAGATGAAACGACCGTCCCGGGAAACAGCGAGGCCGCGAGTCGCTCGGGCGCCGATTGTGAGTTGCCTGGAGCCGGAACCGTCCGCATTCACTACCCAGATGTCGCCGCCACCGCCCGCATTCGACCGATAAATGATTCGTCCGTCTGGCGTCCACGCCATGTCAGTTACCAAGCCGGTTTCGGTCGCGATTTGCCTGGCACGGGAAGACTCGTCCACGGGTGCGACCCAGATACTCGAGACGGAATGATCCTGCACCGCGACGAGCCGGCTCGAGTCAGACGTGAGGCTCAGGTCGTGATAGTCATTCAGGTCGTTTGTTACGCGCGTCGCCAGGCCGGAGGTTCGCTCGATGTGCCAGATCTGCACCGGGGAGCCTGCTCTCTCGCTTGCCGTCACAAGCAACCCCTCTCCGCCCGCGAGCCAAACGGGCTGACCGGCGTAATTCCAGCGTGCGGAAGTAAGGGGAGTTTGCGAGCCGTCCTCGACGTTCACCCCCAAGATCGTCTCGTATTGGCCGCGCTCATCACTCAGCCTGACTTGGGCCGCGATTGTCTTTCCATCCGGGGACCATGCCGGTGCATTCCAATATCCCCAAAAGTACTCTGGCTGCTGACGGAGGCCAATAGAGCGCTCACCGCCCGCGTCCGCGTTTGCCACAAAAAGGCGAGTAACGTCTTGATCCGATCTGACGTAAGTTATCTGTTTACCATCAGGCGAGAAACCGATCGGACCGACATCGTAGCCCACCATGCTCGCCGGGCCGCCCAACACGGGCACACGCAAAAGTGCGGTATCGCCCTTGTCTTTATCCAGAGCGACGTAGTAAACCGAGTCGCCTTCGGGGGCGAATGAGACCCAGACGAATTCAGAGGGCGCGGGACCGGCAACGCGTACACCGGTCGGGGCATCGACACGCCTCACCCAAAGGCTGTCCCCCTCTGCGTCGGCAATCGAATGGGCGACATACTTGCCATCGGATGAGATGGCCGCATGCGTGGTCCGGCCGCTGGTTGTAAGCCGTGAAAGCGTCATTTCGCCGAAAGGCATCGAGACAAGATCTTTTTCAAACCTTAGGTTATTACCCGTGAGTAGGAACACTGCGAGGAAGATCGCGGCTCCCGCGGTGACGGTCGCAACGATCGCCGCGGTTCTCAAGCCGAACCGGCCCTGTTTAGGTCGGGCCATCTCGGCGAGCGGTTCGAACGGGTATGGGGCAGGGTCATCCAGCCAATCGGCGAGAGCGACAACGTTGTCGCGCCTTTGCACGCGAAGCTGTAGCTGTGCCTGATTGACGGTTTCGCCGCCACCATCCAAAAAAGGATCCTTAATTTCTTCAGCGTCGCCGCGTCTCTGCGGTAAATGCCCATTTGCGTCTTCCGAAACCGCGACATCGCCGTTAAAACGATAACCCCGGCGGCGAAGTGTCTCGATAAACGGTTTGTGATCCTGCGTATCACCGAGAGTTTTGCGCAAGACGTGGAGATATTGCGATAGGTTTGATTCTTCGACGCTCGAATCCGTCCAGACGACATTCATCAATTCATCTTTACTGACTATCTCGCCCCGCCGTTCGATCAACGCCAGAACCATTTCCACCGCCTTTGGGCCAAGCGGAATTTCGGCGTTTTCCCGGTAAAGCATCAGATGGACGGCGTCGAGCCGAAATTTTTCAAACTCATAAACCGTGTTATTGCTTGGTTTACCCATCCTAAAGTTATTTTCAGAATCTTTTAAAGTTAAATCCAAAGACATCGCCGCCGCCTCCAGTTAAGTTTGGTTAACGGAGCGGACAAATTGTAAAACGCAACGAGCCTCAATGCAGACGATAACCGCATTGTAGCGCAAAGTTGAGGAAAGGCGAGAGCTTTTTCGAATCAGCGATTTTGGACGCTCCGCAATAAGAAAAAGCCAAAGGTGAGAAAACGATGAAGAGAAGGAAGGCAGAAAAATGAATGGAAAGGTTTTGGCAGTAAGGAATTTTCTCGGGATGTACAATCGGCGGCAACGGCAATCGAGAAAACTATCAACTAGATCAGCCGACGTCCTATTGTTCTTTCTCGTCGCAGCCACTGCACAGAATGTCTTAGGGCGCACCATCGTCGTCCACAGCACTGCCGACAGCGGGCCCGGGTCGCTTCGCCAGGCGCTCATCGACGCGGCTCACGGCGACAAGATCAACATTGTGGCCAGAGGAACTATCACCCTGACCGGCGGCGAAATGGTTGTCGCTAAAAACGTCGAGATCAAAGGCCACGGCGCGGACAAGCTGGCAATCTCCGGTAACGGCACCAGCCGCGTGTTTCACATTATGCCGAATTTGACCGTCATCATTGAACGGATCAAGATCACAAACGGCCTCGCGGGCGGCAGCAGCTACCCGGCTAACGCAGGCGGCGGTATTTATAGCGATCACGCCCATCTCACCATCCGCGATTGCATCGTAAGCGGCAACTCCGCGCGTCGGATGGGCGGCGGAATCTTCAACAACACCTTCGGTGGCGGAAGCGGACGCTTGACGGTTGTTAACACAACTATCAACGACAACTCTGCCGAGCGGGTTGTCGACGGTAACTTTTTCGGCGGATTCGGTGGCGGGATATTCAACGGCGGCGGGTTCATAAGTGCCTCCCCTTCCGGGGAAGCGACTTTGACTCTGACAGGCAGCACGGTGACACGCAATTCAGCCGCGGTTGGCGGCGGCATCTTCAACGACGGCTTTTCCGGAACCGCGACGGCGACGATCAACACCAGCAATATCACGAATAACACAGTAATCGCCGGAGACGATGCCCGCGGCGGTGGGATTTACAACAACGGTGATTCCGGCGTCGCGGCGTTGACGCTGACGGACAGTACCGTCAACGGTAACTCCGCCGGAGATGTGCCCACCCAGGTTCCGGGGGAAGACGGCGAGCCCGCATTTATTCACAACATCGGCAACGGAGGCGGAATCTACAACGACGGGACCGCGAGCTTGACGCCAGGGAACGCACAAGTAACGCTCGAGCACAGCACCGTCAGCGACAATGTTGCCCACGGGCCCCCCGAGCTGGCGGACGGCCCGGCCGGCAACGGCGGCGGCATTTACAACATCGGTGATTCCGGTATCGCCACCATAAGGTTGACCGACAGTGCGGTTACCGGCAACACGGCCGGTGTAGAAGGTGAGCGAGGCAACGGTGGCGGCATATATAATATTGGCACTTCCAGCTCTAGCCCCGGAAACGCTGAGTTGACGTTGGTCTATACCATCGTTAGCGACAACAGGACCCGAGGCAGAAACGACGCTTTCGACCAGGCGGGCTACGGCGGCGGTATTTACAACAGCGCCACGCTCGCCAGAGCGACGGCCACGCTTACGGACAGCAGATTGGAAAACAACTCAGCCGAAGAAGCCGGCGGCGGCATTTTCAACATCGGCGATTCGGGCGAAGCCCTGTTAAAGCTTACCGATTGCAGGGTGACGGGGAATCAAGCTGGCGGCATCGGCGTGAATGGACACCTAATAGGTGCCGGGGGTGGTATTTCCAACCTCGGCGTTTCGTGGCGCGACCCTGAGACCCCCAGCAATGTGCGTGCAGTCCTGTTTAATACACTCGTGAACGAAAACGTTGCCGGCTTTGGGGGCGGCGTGTCCAGTAGTGCCGATGATGACGCAACTTGGACAATAACGAACTGTGATCTCAATGATAACCACGGCTGGAGCGGGGGCGCTATTAATTTGAGCGGCGGATCCATGACGATAACAGACAGCAGGATCCTCCGGAACCGGGCCGACGCAGGCGGGGGCGGTATTGCTAACTCAACCAGCCATGTCCGCTCGACTCTGACAATATCGAAAAGCACCATCAGCCAGAATTCCGCCCCCGCGGGCGGCGGGATCGCCAACGGCTCTCATGTTGACGGATTTGCAGAGTTGAAGGTGGACAAGAGTACGATTAGCGACAACCACGCTGCAGCAGGCGGCGGTCTACACAACGGGGCCTACCTTGGAATAGCGATCGCGACAATAACCAACAGCACCTTAAGCGGGAATTCGGCGGAATTCGAACCGGGACCCGGTAGTGACACCCCTCCAGGAGGAGGAGGCGTCCTTAACGAATGCAACCGGCTTGTTCAGTGCTCCGCAGAGGTGAGGCTGGTAAACAGCACCCTGAGCGGCAACTCGACCATATATAAAGGTGGTGGGATCTTGAACTATCGTCAGAACTCTCACGAGGCCGCAAGACAACGAGTGACCCTAGATAATTGCAGCCTGAGCGGCAACTCCGCCGACAATGGTGGCGACAATATCTGGAACGAACTAGCACCTGATCCTGATCCTCCCGGTCCTCCACCACCTTGTCCAACACCGCCGCCAGGTTTCCCCCCTTGTCCTCCTCCATCTCCACCTCCGCATGACCACGCGATATTGGAACTTTCTAACACGATTCTGAACGGCGGATACTCCGGAGGAGGCCTTCGGAATGTCTTAGGAACGCTAGTATCGCGGGGCTATAACCTCAGCAGTGATGGTGCGGGCGGCGATGGCGGCAGCGGCCCCGGCGGTCTGCTCGACGGGCCCGGCGATATTCGCAATACCAACCCGCTCCTTGGCCCATTGCGAAACAACGGCGGACCGACCAGAACGCATGCGCTGCTCTCGGGAAGCCCGGCGATCGATCGAGGCGATCCCGGATTTAACCCAAACATCTTCACGCCGCCTATGCTCTACGACCAGCGCGGGCCCGGCTTTTTGCGTGTTGTAAATGGCCGCCTTGATATCGGCGCTTTTGAGGCGAGACGGCCTTAACGATTAGCTGCCGACAGAAGAAGAAGGGTCATCTATGAAGTTGGTCGCTGTGGCAAGCGCACTTCTATCTGGCACCGCGGGTGCGGGGCTTTTGGTGTTGGTAGAAGTTCGCGACAATAAACAAACCTGCCTCCTCTACTTTAGTTAGACTTACTTTCAAATATCGTCTACGCCTTTTAGGCGAGTGCCATCATCTATTCGTGCAGGGATCTTGTTCCCGCTACATGAAACCGAATCGGCTCATTCTCGACCACTCGAAAATGGCTGCGAAGAATGGGCCAGACCTACTTTTTTGACGATTCCTTCTAATCGGCATAATCGGCATTTTGCTACATTATCGGCGGATCGGTATTCCAAAGAACTTCGTCCCGTGCTAGCGTCGAACCGGAATCGTTGTGGAAACCCGATGGTTTTCGCCTGATCTTTGATAAATGAAATTGTCTCGGTTTTCGGCTTTTGGCCCTTTAGGACAGGTGCGCCTGTATTACACGTGTGTTACTTATTTTAAAATTTTCCCGTTTTTAGATCAAAAAATGACTGTAACTGTTGAAAACAAGCGAGTTATTTGTCCCAGCATCGGCTTGGGACAGTCTGGGACAATAGTGAAAAACACGCTAAAAGCCCCGTATTTACTGCATTGACTGTCCCAGGCACTTGTGGGACAGCGTGGGACAAGAGTATGCGAAAAAGTTTTTTTCGTTTTCGGTGAAACAGGGGCGAAAAAATGGTTGTAAACCACTCTAACGTTTGGGTTTATCTTGTTGCAAGGGGTGTGAAACAAGGGTGAAACAGGGGTGAAACACTCAAGAGGTAAAAGGTGAAAAGTCAAAAGTAAAAGTCAGATCCGGGGAAGCGGGATTTATCGGCTTTTCAAACTTGCCGAGTCGTTTGCGCGCGCTTGGACCTGAGAGTGAAGTGAAAACTGGAAGGGTGAGAAATTGAAAAGTTAAGGAGTTAGACGATCTCTTCGCCTTTTGCCTTTAATGTTCGCCGCCATAGTTCGCGGTACGAGGTAAAGCGGGCGACGAGCATGTTGAATTGGTATCGCTGGGCGTACGAGAGATTGCGGTTATCGGAGATACGTTTGATGAATGATTCGAGCCGGGCACGGGCCTCGAGCGGCGGACGCTTTGATGCACCGTTAAAATAGATATCAAAATCTATTTTGAGCTTGCGGATGTCGTCCTCCATGCGCGAGATCTGTAGATCGACATCATTCGCGTCGTCCTGTCTTCCCTGAGCTTCTCTGTATAGTCTGTTTCCGATGATAGCCATTTGATTTGTTGATGAGGAAAGTCGAGGTGCGGAAGAACCTATTTAAATAAAACAGCCAATACAAGATGATTCCAGGATTTTGTTTGGTTTCAGGTAATATGAATCAATGCCGCGAGCAAAAGCAGTGAGTCAAAATTCAGTATTGCGAAATCTGCCGTCGGTCGATGAATTGCTTCGCACCGGCATTGGATGCGAGATAAAGCAGACCGCAGGCGAAGACCATCTCACGAGGCTGGCCCGAGTCGTGGTTGCGGAGCTTCGCGGCGAGATCGCGTCGTCGGCTAAGGATTTTTCAAAGGACGAGTTGATCGCTGCGGCTGCTACGCGGCTTAAGCAAGCATGGTTTGTCGAGCAAATGGCGGGCACACGTCGAGTGATAAATGCCACCGGCGTCGTTATCCATACGAATCTCGGCCGAGCGCCGCTCTCAGAGGCAGCTAGGCAAGCGATCCAGGCGGCGTCCGGTAATTGTACGCTTGAGTATGACCTCGTCACCGGGAAACGCGGCCGACGAGGTGCAAGGGCCGAGGATCTGATCATTCAACTTACCGGTGCCGAGGATGCGTTGATCGTAAATAACTGTGCGGCGGCGGCGTTCTTTGTGCTGACAGCATTTGCCTCGGGCGGCGAGGTGATAATTTCGCGTGGTGAGATGGTCGAGATCGGCGGTGATTTTCGCGTACCTGACGTGCTTTCGCAATCGGGTGCAGCATTAAGCGAGGTCGGCACGACGAATCGCACAAAGCTAGCCGATTATGAAAAGGCGATCGGGAAAAAGACGCGAGTCATACTGCGGGTTCATCCGTCGAACTATCGCATTATCGGATTTACGGCGATGCCGTCGCTTACAGACCTCGCCGCAATAGCCAAGAAACACAAGGTCATGCTTTATGAAGATATCGGTTCAGGTGCGGTTAGCGATCTTTCAGCCTTGGGCCTCGGGGACGAGCCGGTCGTCAGCCGTTCGATCGCTGACGGTGCAGATGTTGTGACCTTTAGTGGCGACAAGCTGCTCGGCGGCCCGCAGGCGGGAATTATCGCCGGGCGAAAAGCCGTGATCGAAAAGCTGCGAAAACATCCGCTCTATCGAGCGCTTCGCGTCGACAAATTAGCGTATGCCGCTCTTGAGGCAACGCTCGAGGCCCACCGACGCGGTTCGGCCACCGAGGATGTGCCGGTGCTCAAAATGCTGTCGATGAGCAGGGACGAGATCGCGGAACGTGCCAATAGTTTTGTGAAGGATCTGAAACGATTGGTTGGCAAGAAAAGTGGACTCAAATGCGAGACCGTCGCGGGCGTATCGGCTATCGGCGGCGGAGCTGCCCCGGCCGTCAATCCTGAAACGACGCTGATCGCCGTTTCGCATTCAAAGACGCCGACGCCGCGCCTTGAGCAAAAGCTCAGGCTCTCGACTCCGCCGGTGATCGCACGGATCATCGATGATCGAGTGATGATCGACCTGCGAACAGTGTCGGATACGGAAATGAAGGAACTTTTAGCGGCAGTCGCGGATCTGGCTTAGGCATTTCGGCCGCTAAAGTCCTGCATGAAATCGACGAGAGCATCGACGCCAGCGGCTGGAAAAGCGTTATAGATCGACGCCCGTATGCCGCCGACCGAGCGGTGGCCCTTGAGGCCGCCGAGGCCGAGAGCGGTCGCCTCGGCGCAGAATTGGGTTTCGAGCTCCGCTGTCGGCAGACGAAAAGTGACATTCATCAGCGATCGGGCGTCGCGCTCCGCGTGGCCGGTGTAAAAGCCGTCGCTGCCGTCGATGGTATCGTAGAGCAGCTTTGCCTTTGCCTGATTTTTCGCGGCCATTGCGCTGACACCGCCCTGGTCACGAAGCCATTCGCACACGAGGCTGATGATGTAAATACCCCACGTGTTTGGCGTGTTTAGCATCGAGCCGTTTTCGGCGATCAGACGATAATCGAGCATCGAATGTTGATCGGCGGGCACACGTTCGAGCATGTCGTCGCGAATGATGACCATGGTCACGCCGCTCGGGCCGATGTTTTTCTGGGCGCCGGCGTAAAGAATTGCGTACTTCTCGAGGTCGATCGGTTTTGAGAGGATATTTGACGACGAATCGCACACGACCGGCAAGCCGCTGCCGTCGAGGTCGTATTTGAATTCCACGCCATCGATCGTCTCGTTTGCGACGTAGTGGACGTAACGTGCGTTTGGACTAAAGTTCAGCTCGGCCTGCTCCGGCACAGACGTAAATCCGGACGGTTCGCTAGAATATACGATATTTGCATTGCCGCACTTGAGAGCATCCTTGGCGGCCATTTTGCTCCAGGCTCCGGTCACGACATAGTCGGCGGTTTCGCCTGCGGCGAGGAAATTCATCGGCAGCATCGAGAATTGCAGCCTGGCACCGCCCTGGAGGAAGAGAATTTGGTAGTTCGCCGGAACGTGTAGAAGCTCACGAATACCATTCTGGGCCGCGTTGAGCACGGCCTCAAAATGCGTCGAGCGATGGCTCATTTCCATCACGCTCATGCCGGTGCCGCGAAAGGAGAGCATCTCATCGCGTGCTTTTTCGAGTACCTCGACAGGCAGCATTGCCGGCCCGGAGCTGAAATTGTATATCCTTTGGTTCATGTATTGCTTATCGTCCAATCGAAAGGAATAACATAGCACAGCGGCGGAACGTATTGAATATAGCCGGTGACAGAGTATTTGAGGAGCATTTTATTATCGACCATCGTTTTGTTTCGGTTTTGGACCACTTTTGGTTTAGAATAACTTAAAAACAACGAACTCTTTTTGGGGGTTTGGCATCATAGAGACGCCATTTCGCGTTTGTTAGAGAAATCTCGGAGGATCGCAATGTTTCGCAAATCTTTAATTCAGATTAGTTTTCTTTTTGCCGTCGTTGTCGCCGGCTCAATGGGCATTCTTGCCCAGTCCGCACCGATCAGCGGGACCGTTGAGGTGCAAAAGGCCGACGGCACGCGTGAACCGGTCGCCGGTGCGCTCGTAGAGTGTTTTCGCAGCGACATCAAGCAGAGCCAGCCCGCCGCCAAAACCAATTCGAAAGGGCAGTTTAGCTTTGCCGGATTGCAGCTCGGGTGGACTTTCATCCTCTCGGTCAGCGGCCCGGGTATCGCTCCGAACTACATGCCAAATATACGCGGCGGCCAGGACAAGATCCTGATCACAGTACAACCGGGCGACGGTACCAAGATGCCGGAGGATGAAGTTCGAAAAGCAGCTGCCACACCGCGCAAGGCAGGTGGCGGCACAGAAACACCTCAGAACGCAGAGGAAATGAAAAAAGCTCAGGCTGAGGCCGATGCTAAAAGGAAAGAAATCGAGGAAAGGAATAAGAAGGCCGAAAGCGTTAACCAGATCGTTTCCGCAGCGCTGAAGGCAGGAAACGAGGCTTTCGCCGTAAAGAACTACGACCTCGCAATTGCAAAATATGACGAGGGTATCGCCGCCGATCCTGATTACGTTGGCAGTGCTCCGATCTTTCACAACAACCGGGCCACGGCGCTGATGTCGCGAGCAATTGATGTTTACAATAGGTCGGTCAAACTTACAGATGTCTCAGAAAAGGTTGCTGGCCTCACTGCCGCAAGGAAGGATTTGGCTGACTCAGCCGAAGGATTCATGAAGTCGTTGAACGTTCTGAAAAATGCTCCGGCCGCTGACATCGTAGATCGGGCGAATTTTGAAGCCACGAAATTGAATGCTCTTCGCGGTGCCAGGGATACGTTTCAAATGGCCGTTCGCACCGAGCAGGTTGACCCCGCGACCATCGAGGCCGCTAAGCTGTTGATACCGGAATACTTGGCCGTCGAAACCGAAGCGGCAAAAAAGGCACAAGCGAACCTCGCCTTTGCCGACCTCTACCGCGTGGTTGGTGATTCTGAAAACGCCATCGCCGGTTACAAAAAGATACTCGAAACGTCGCCAGATGATGCCGACGCTCTTGCCGGAGCAGGCCTGAGCCTTGTAAATCTCGGTTATATGAACAGCGACAAAACCAAGTTGCAGGAAGGCTCTAATATGCTGCTCCGGTTCACGAGCGTTGCGCCGGACAATCACAAGTACAAGGCGGACGCCGTCGCACTCATCGAGACGCTCAAGAAAGAGCAAAATGTAACGCCGCAGAAAGCCGCCCCGGCACCGAAGAAAAGGCCATAAGATTCTTCTGTATCTTATTTGGTGTGCCGGGTTTGATACTGTCGAACCCGGCATTTTATTCGAAAATATGAGCATCGAGGTCAGGCCCATCACTAGCAATGACCTTCACCGGATCGTCGCTCTCGTCCGAGAACTCGCAGTGTACGAGGGTTTAATGCAATACTGCCAGATCACCGTCGAGCGGCTTGACGCGGCTACGTTTGGCGAAGGTGCAGTTGTCGAAGGGTTGATCGCCATGGACGGCGAATCGGCGATCGGCTATGCACTTTTCTTTCCAAATTTCTCGAGCTTTCGAGGCCAACTCGGCCTTTATCTCGATGACATCTACGTAAAGGAAACTTACCGTGGCAAGGGAATCGGCGAATCTATGCTCCGCCAGATAGCACGCATCGCCGCATCTCGCGGCCTCGAACGGATCGACTTTCTTGTTCAGGAACACAACACCGCTGCCATTGAGTTCTACAAGAAACTCGGTGCTGAGACGAATGCCGACGAAAGGCACCTCAAATTTGGGGACGCGGCATTCGCCCGCCTGTCCGAATCCACTGCGGCCTGACCTGCGAGATCGGTGGCATTTTTCTGTCACAAACTTCCGAAGCGTGGTGTTCTCTCCATGTAGCGCAACTTTGTGCCAAACAAATTCAACCGTTCCGGAGGCCCCATTGTGAAAAATAGTTTTATCAGAAACGCATTTAATCTGCTCGTATTTACATTCATCATCATCGTCATCGGCAAATACGTCATCGTCGCCCAAAGCCCAATCACAGGCGATTGGAAAGCCGATGCCAGACCAGAAAAACTGGAGAAGAATGGCAAGATCCATATTTCCTTTGAGCGTAAAACTGAGAACGGCCACAATCAGAATGGCAACAGCTATTCATTTGACGAACTAAGCGGCTTGAGCCGCGAACAGACGCAGAATGGCCGTGTCAGTTTTAGCATCGTTCGCGAAGCCGGCACCGTCGAGTGTGAAGGCACGTTCACAAATGGAAAAGGCCTTGGTACATTTCGATTTGTTCCGAACCAGAGCTTTTTCAGTGGTATGAAGTCACGCGGCTTCGACTTTGAAAAGTCGGAACGTAAACACGAGGACGGATTTGAGAACCGTATTCTGTCCGCCGCCTTACTCAACATAACGACCGCTCTCGCTGACGATCTGCTCTCGGCAAATTTTGGCAAGCTCGATGTCGATGACCTTTTCAAGGCCGCGATCTTTAAGGTCGATTCGAAATTCATGGTCGAGATGAAGAACTCAGGCTTTCCAAATCTCACCCTTGAAGACTTGGTAAAAGCACGCATCTTTAAGATCGATGCCGACTATGTTCGTCAGGTGCACGAGATGGGATTTAGTGAAAAGGGTTTTGAGAGCCTTGTGAAATTCCGTATCTTCAAGGTGACGCCTGAATTCCTTGGCGAGCTAAAAGCCGCCGGCCTTAAAGACCTCGACAGCGAAGACATCGTCAAATGCCGCATCTTCAAGATCGACGCCGAATTTGTCCGCAAGGCGCGAGCCCAAGATCCGAACGCGACCATTGAAGACATGGTGAAGATGAAGATCGGAGTTCACCGCATCAAGGTCACGATCTGAGGCATTCGCAGAGTCGACAAAAAAAGGAGGAGCTTTTGGGCTTCTCCTTTTTTGATTTAGATACACGAGTCAGTTTACTCAAACTGCTTCCTAAACTCTTCAAATGTTACTTTCAGCGATTCCACTTCTTCACGAAGTCCGGAAACTTCTTCCTCCAGATGCGAAATGCGGTCAGCGGTGGCTCCGGCTTGGGCGGCGCGGGTCGGGTGCGCGGTGGCTAGAGCTTCGACATCGATCTCGCCCGATAACAGGTGGGCAAAGCGTGCCTCTTTTTGGCCCGGCAGAACGGGCAGCTTAGCAACCAACGGATCCTCGCGACGGATCAGTCCGTCGAGCGTTTCCTGGATCTCGCCGAGGCCCGAAAAGTTATGCATTCGTTCTGTCCGCGTACGCAATTCGCCGAGCGTCTGCGGGCCGCGAAGCAGCATTACGGCCATCACCGCCACCTCCGACGGCTCAAGCTCGTAAATGCTCGGCAGCATGTGTTTATACTTTGGCACGCGGCTTGTGCTGCCGTAGAAGACATAGACAATGTTGCGGTCTCTGAGAGCTTCGAGCGAGTTGGTCACTGTGGTTTCGTCGTAAGAAACGACAGGTTCGCGATTGTTCTTTTGGTTGCAGGCGTTCACCAGTGCGTTTAGCGTCAGCGGGTAATACTCCGGCGTCGTTAGTTGTTTCTCGACAAGTGCTCCGATAATGCGGGCTTCGGTCTCGTTGATCTGTTGCGGCATAGTTTTCTCGTTTACCTTTAATTAATCTACAATTTAGCCGATGGATATTCTAGTTGCCCGAACTGAGGATGAGCTTGGAGTGGCTTACGAACGCCTTCGGAATGCCGTCGCACTCGGCTGCGATACGGAAACATCGGGGTTCAATTCGCGTGTGGGCAAGCTGTTTTCGGTTCAATTCTCGGACGGCGAATATAATGTCCTCGTGCCCATCAGCGAAGGCGTCGCGCTCGGGCCGCTCGCCGATATTCTAACCGACAACGCAATCGTGAAGATCCTGCACAACGCAAAATTCGACCTTGAGTTCTTAAATGACAGCAGCTACGCGGTCGCGAATGTCTTTGACACGATGATCGCGGAGAAGGTTTTGACGCGTGGTGCGGGGCAGTCTTCGTCGCTTGCTGAGACGCTTTATCGCTACTTCGCGGTCGACCTCGACAAATCGCAGCGGGCAAAATTCAATCGCAAATGGGACGGAGTTTGGACGGATGAATTGGTCGACTACGCCCTATCGGACGTGATCCACCTGCCGCGACTGATGGCGGAGCAGCTAGTGTGGCTGGAGAAACTCGGTTTGACGGGGGAGTTCGTGGAGCAGATTAAAAAAGTTCAGAGTGCAAGCTTTAGCTTGTCCTAGCTGCGGCCGAAGAACAAGCTGAAGCTTTCACTCTGACGTTCTAACGCTGCTCCAAATTCTGCTTAGTGTGCGTGTGATGATGCTCAGCGTGGTAGATCGTAAAATAGAACATCTCGCGGAACGTCAGCTTTCCAAGCAAGGGATGCGGCAGCACGAGAACGTCGAGCTTGCCCTCGTCGCAATTTTCGATCTTAGAGCAGAGTTTTGCAACGAGATCCTTCAAGGTCGTGACAAGCTCATCTTTCCTGCTGAACGGAATATCTTCCGGTCGATACGGAGCCGAGGCGCTTCCGCCCGCGGCAAGCTCAGCTCGATAGCGGGCGACGAGTTCATCGTAGCTCTGAGAAGGATGATCCGACTTTCCAAACATGGCCTTTAGGGCAAACTCAGGAGCACCGACCCCTTTGTTTAGTGGTTTGACGGAAAGGCACAGATGATCGATCTGCTGCCCTGCACTCCATTTTTCACCATTCAGCGAAAACAGAAAATCATTCTCGGACAATCCTGCAACAAAGTCGGAAAATGCGTTGTATTTAGTATTCAGTTCGGCGATTATCGCGTCTTTATCCATAGTTGCTTGCATTACCAGCGGTGATACGCCGGATGGCCTTCCCTTACGGCGACAAACGTCCCGCGACATGTCGCACAGACCTTCTCATTCGCGATCAACTCGGCCTCGACCGTTGCGCGGTCCTCGCGTGATTCGACCACATGTGCTCGCAGATGTATCGGAGCGTCGAATGGAGTCGGCCGAAGCAGTCTAACATGAAAATCGGCGGTTACTGTGCAGTCTGGCTCTGTTTTGCCATCCCGTTTCATCAGGAAATGCGTCGCCGTCCAATTCGAATGGCAATCGAGCAACGCACCGATTATCCCGCCGTTGAGCATCCCCGGAAACGCCTGATGATGCGGCTCGGCGTGCCATACGGCGACGACTTCATCACCTTCGGGAAAACTGTTGATGTGCAATCCCTTCTCATTCGCCGGCCCGCAACCGAAGCAGATGCTATCAGGTGAAAATTCTTGTTGAAGTGAGATCTTATCCGACATCACTCTCAGATTCGCGCTACTCGTCAGATTTTTCAAATTGTGGTGCCCGAACAAATTGAAAACTCGAAACTAAGAACTGAAACCTGAAGGATAGACACCAGTTTTCAGTTTCGAGCTTTCGACTCTCAGTTTGTTCGGAACTTGCCGTCTGAGGAGGAAATGACGTAAATTTAACCGACAGTTTTACACACAAAAAATCTATGCTCACGCTTATTGCTCTTGCGGTCATCGTTTGGCTTGTTTTCGGTTATTTTGCCTATGGACGTTGGGTCGCCCGGCAGTTCAAGCTGGACGACAGCCGTGAGACGCCAGCGAATACGCTAAACGATGGCGAGGATTTTGTTCCGACGCGGCCGTTCTATCTGTTTGGACAACATTTCTCTGCGATCGCGGCGGCCGGGCCGATCGCGGGACCGATCATTGCGTGTCTCGCGTTTGGATGGCTGCCATGTTTGCTTTGGATCGCTCTAGGCGTGGTGCTGATCGGGGCGGTACACGATTTTAGCGCGCTAACATCGTCCGTGCGGCATGGTGCACAGTCGATCGCCGAGATCACACGCGACAAATTGGGCGGCAAAGCAGGGCGTGCATTGATGGCGTTTATCTGGATCGCACTGGTGTATGTAGCCGTAGCATTTACGGATATCACCGCGGGTACATTTGTCGCAGGTGACGAATCGCTTGTCGGCGAGACACGATTCAATCCCGGCGGAGCGGTCGCGATGGCAAGCGTCCTGTATCTCGGCCTCTCAGTCGCTCTCGGCCTTGTCGAACGCTTTCTCAAACCTCCGCTCTGGCTATCGACGATCATCTTTGTTCCGGCGACATTTGCGCTGGCGTATGTCGGGACGATGTTCTCGCACGTATTTATTTTCAGCCATCAGACGTGGGCCGTGCTCATCATTGCCTATTGCATCGTCGCATCGCTGATGCCGGTCTGGGCATTGCTGCAGCCACGCGGATACCTTGGCGGATTTGTCCTGTATGCGGCGATCGCGGTCGGCGTGATCGGTATTTTCTTTGGCGGCTATGAGATCCAGCAACCGGCGTTCAAATCGTTTGATATAGGCGGTATGACAGGCATGCTGTTTCCGTTCTTATTCGTGACGATCGCGTGCGGAGCATGTTCGGGCTTTCATGGGCTTGTATGTTCGGGCACGACCTCGAAACAGATCGACAAGGAATCGCACACGCATCCGATCGGCTACGGCGGAATGCTGGCCGAGGGATTTGTCGCGTTTATCGCACTTGTGACGGTGATGATCGCGTTTGGTGACCAACTCGTCGGCCCTGACGGCAAAAATCTCCCGGCGGGCAAGATCTACGGCAACGGCATCGGCAATTTTCTTGCACTGATCATCGGACAAGAAAATCTAAAGTTTGCAGTCACCTTTGGAGCGATGGCGTTCTCGACATTTGTTTTTGACACGCTCGATGTGACGATGCGGCTCGGCCGGTATCTGGTGCAGGAGTTGATAGGCATTCCCGGCAAGGTCGGAGCCGTTATAGGCACGCTCGTGACCGTGGCGTTGCCGCTCGCTCTGATATTCCTCGCAAAGCCGGGAAGTTACGTCGAGTTTTGGACCTTGTTTGGAGCGTCAAATCAGTTGCTCGCCGCGCTGACATTGCTCTCGATCACCGTTTGGCTGTACAAAGCACGCAAGCGGATCGCGTTTACGTTAATACCGATGCTGTTCGTTTTGGTGATCACGCTGTGGGCATTGGCGACGATCGTTTACGGCAATCTGCAAAGCTCGACCGGCTTTGATATTAAGCTGATCAACGGCGTCATGGCGCTTGCTCTAATTCTGCTCGCGATCTTCCTCGTCATCACGGGCCTATTAAAACTCCGCCGGGACGACACCGGCGGAGCCGGACAAGTAGCGGAGGTATTCTAATGAAACGTAGAAATTCGTTCTTTTCACTTATAGCGATATTGTCTATTGTGATCGGTGTCGCACTTGGTTGCGGTGGATCGGGCGCTAAATGCGTCGCCACGGTCATGTACGAGGGGAAGAAATTCGAAGGCGGCGGTAAGGATGAGCTCGAGGCAAAAGCAGGCGCGTGCAACAACTATTGTCGCGACGCCGATCCGGAATATGACGCCCGCTACCGCATCTGGGTCGATTCACCAAAGGGCAAGGCCAAAGGCTCGCCCACAAAGCAAAAAGCGATATTTGAAGATCCGGGCTTGATGGACTATGTGGTCGACGTGTGTGGTAAGCGGTGCACCCAAACGATGAATCCGACGGCGAGCTGCAAATAGCCTAGCCGCGTTTTAGTGGGGCTTCGTCGAGTGTGCGTGTCGTGTGGTCGGTGACGCTGTGGGCAGGTTCGCGATATTCTTCGAGTTGCGCGGTCGTAAGCGGTTGGAGTTGAGGTTGAAAGTCGGTCTCTCGTTCGGCAACGTCCGATTTTAGCCTTGCATCGATCAGTTTTGGAACCTGCGTCAACAGCGTGTAACATATCCCAAATACCGCCGCTAGATACGCGATTGTTATAAAAACAACAAACTTTGGTTCGACATTGCTGCCAAGAAGCACTGCGACCAAACCCACCAGAATTCCCAGCCCGAACATCACGACCAGAAAGACCGTCGTCAGGATATTATCCAGCATCTTGCCGGGCATTCCATCCTTATCGATCTCACCCGCTTTTGATAGGCGTTCGCCGCAACTGTTGCAATACTTGAGCTTCTTGTTTACGGCCTGACCGCAATTTGGACAGAACATAGTTTAGTTTCCGGCGAGCTTCGGACTGATCTTATCCTCGAACCAATTCGTTAGATCGTCGATCGACTCGATGTGAACGGGCTTGCCCTTCCATGCTTTTAGTGCGAATATCACCAGCATAATTGAGGTAACCATGGTAAAGATCGCGCTGCCGACCTCGGCTATATCCGTAGCAATAGCGATAAACCCAAGTATCATCGTCACGATAAGGATGCCGACGTGAGCCGCGAGGCCTTGCGCAGCGTGAAACCGCACCTTGGCCTCACTCTTTGGTACGAGAAAGAGGATCAGAATGCCCGCCACCATCCCAATAAACCACGGAATATATGGAATTGCGATCAGAATGTTCTCGGGAAGGCCAATCTTTTGTACCTTGCGATAGATCGACTCATCGGTTGCCGCAGGTGCTACCGGTTGAGCGATCGCCGGTGCATATTGACCGTTGTACGGAGCCGACAAGCCGGACATTTCAGGTGACGCAAACCGCCGCGTCTGCTCCTCGGTCTCCGGAGCAAACCTCTGAGTCGCGCCGATCCCCTGCGGCAAAACCTGCGTCGCTACCTCAGCCTCAGCCTCACGTTTTAATCGCTCCGGAAAATCCGGGTCCAGCGGATTTGTATCGTACTTATTCGCCATCGTTCTATTGGGATTTTACGATATTTTGGGTCGAGATGTTCGCGAAATGTGATCATGTCAGAACCGCCTGCGTAAGCGGGCGGCTCGACCGTCCCAATAAGAGGAGACGGTTCTCCGGTCCAACGTCACCTACAGCCGCCCGGAGTCAATCGAACTCAGGCAATTCACCGCCCTGTCCATTCACAACATACTCGCACGCATGAAAAAGATGATCTGCGTTCCAAAGATTCCGTTTGCTTCCCTTGTCAACCCAAGGGCTGTGTTTCTCTAACCATGCGCCGTTTTCCCGTAATCGCCGCGTCGCATACGCTTTGAAAACATTCAGAACCCTATCCGCGGCCACGCGAGCATATACGACAACGTGAATATGGTTTGTCCGAACATTTATCGCATAGAGCTTCCAGCCTCGAAACACGCACACTTCACGAATTGTTGCTTCGATCAGCCTGCTCTGGATCGCATTGAGGACAACGGGTTCGCCTTTGAGTTTGATTGCGCTTTGTTGTTCGCGAAGGACGCTCGACTCTGCCCTTTCGCCACCGAACTTGTTATGAGCCTTGTCGACAGAACCGCGGACATCACCATGCAACCACGTTCCGTAGGTTCGAAACGTGATCAAGTAGGCAATCGGTACGTCTGTATCGTTCCATTTACCCATCTTTCCGCATGTGTTGGTCCGCGATTTACGTCAACACCAAGTTGCTGTCTCGCCAAGGTCCTGCCGCCCGCTTACGCAGGCGGTTCTGACACTGCAATCCCCAACTCCTTCAACTGTGCCGTATTCAACTCGCCCGGCGAGTCCATCATCAAATCCTGGGCCGAGGCGGTTTTGGGGAAGGCCATGACGTCGCGGATGTTTTCGGTGCCGCAGAGGATCATGCAGGTGCGTTCGATGCCGGCTGCGAAACCGCCATGCGGCGGCGTGCCGAATTCGAGTGCGTCGAGGAAAAATCCGAACTGCGTCCGAGCCGATTCGAGCGACATTCCGAGCGCTTTGAAATTCAAAGCCTGCACATCCTTCTGGTGAATACGGATCGAACCGCCGGCGCATTCGTAGCCGTTGATGACGGCATCGTATGCCTTTGCCCGTACCTCGCCGAGCAGATGGTGCTGCGACTCGTCATTCACCGCGGTCGTAAATTTCTCCAGGTCCTCGTCCATCGGCGACGTAAACGGATGGTGAGCCGCCGTGTAGCGGTCGGTCTCTTCGTCATGCTCGAACATCGGAAACTCGGTCACGATCAACGGTTTGTAGGCCGTGCGGTCGATCAGGTCTTCACGTTTGGCAACCTCGATGCGCAAAGCCCCGAGCGAAGCCGTGACCACTGATTTGCGGCCCGCGACGATGAGGACCAAATCGCCTTTCCCAACGCCAGCGATTTTTGCGAGCTGGGCGATCTTTTCTTCACCCAGAACCTTGAGTAACGAGGATGTTGTCTCATCACCAACCTTAATCCACGCCAAAGCTCCGGCTCGGTAGCGTTTTACAAAATCCTGCAGCTCGTCGAGCTGCTTACGTGAATAGTCGGCCTTGCCTCTGGCGACGATGCATTTGATCTCACCGCCGGATTCAAGAACTGACGCGAACGGAGCAAAATCGGTGCCCGCAAGCTCACCACTCAGATCCACAAGCTCCATCTCAAACCGCAGATCCGGCTTATCCGAGCCGTAGCGACGCATCGCCTCGGCGTAGGTCATTCGCGGCCACTCGGCGGGGAATTCGATGCCGCCGACCTTTGCGAAGACGTGATTGAACATCCCCTGCATCTCGCGGTATGCCATTTCCTGGTGGGCAAATGACATCTCCATATCGAGCTGCGTGAACTCGGGCTGGCGGTCGGCTCGCAGGTCTTCGTCGCGAAAACAGCGTGCGATCTGATAATACTTGTCAAAGCCCGAGATCATCGTGAGCTGTTTTAGGATTTGTGGCGACTGCGGCAACGCAAAGAATTTGCCCGTGTGAATTCGCGAAGGCACAACAAAATCGCGTGCCCCCTCGGGAGTCGATTTCAGCAATATCGGCGTTTCGATCTCGATGAATCCACGCGTGTCAAAATACTCACGGATCGCCGCGACAGCCTTGGCCCGCGTACGAATATTATGCTGTAGCTGCGGCCTACGCAGATCGAGATAGCGATATTTTAAACGCGTATCTTCCGCCGCGAGATTCTCGCTGCCGGCGACCTCGAGTTGGAATGGCAGAACGTTCGCGTCGTTCAACACTAATATCTCGCTGACCTTTACCTCGATCTCACCGGTCGGCAGCTTTGCGTTTTTCGCACCTTCGTCACGCCGAACGACCTCGCCTTTGACCGCGATCACGAATTCGCCGCGCAGATTCTTAGCTTTGGCGTGTGCCTCGGCAGCCGTCTCTTCGCTCACCACAACCTGCGTCACGCCATCGCGGTCACGCAGATCGATAAACGTAAAAACGCCAAAATCACGCTTCTTCGCCACCCAACCCATCAGCACAACCTGCGAGCCAACTTCGCTCTCACGAAGCTCCCCACAACTGTGCGTCCTGTCTAAAGTTCCTAGTACGTCTAGCATAAAAGCATTTAACAACTGATTTGCGCGGATTAACACGGATTTATTTAGATCAATTCAGAATCCGCGTAATCTGCGTAATCGGTTGTTCCTTCTTTCAAAATAAAAAACGCCTTTCGATTTGCGACAAACGAAAGGCGGAGAGTCAATCAATTAACACTCGCGCCTACGTATTATTGTCGTCAAAGCGAACTGCGTTCATGAAAAATAAAACCTAGCGAAATAATACAGTATCGGTGCTCCGAAGAGCAAGCTGTCGAGCCGATCGAGGAAACCACCGTGGCCCGGCAGAATACTAGCAGCATCCTTTGCACCGGCACCGCGTTTCATCGCACTCTCGGCGAGATCGCCAAGGACGCCGACAATGGCGAGAACGATCGCAAGCGGAATCGAGAATTGATACGGAAGCTCGGGAAAGAACCACCACGTAGCTACTGCTGCGGCGACACCTGCCGCCAATAGCCCGCCGATCAAACCTTCGACAGTTTTGCCCGGCGAGATCGCGGGTGCCAGTTTGTGTTTGCCGATGGCACGGCCCGCAAAGTACGCCCCGATATCCGAAGCAAATATCACGAGAAAAAAGTAGCCCAGAAGATGTGTTGACAATCCCGGACGGTATTCAAAACCGATCCGCGTGGCCACCAAAAAACCGCCAAGAAACGCGACGTACAAAACGCCAAATATCGTCACGCCGACGCCCGCGAGCATTCTTGAAAAATCCTTCTGAAAGCGAAACGTCTGCGAGACAAGAACGACGATCAAAAACAACGCTAAGGTCGCGATGATCAGGTCAGGAGCTTTTGTCGGAGCGTCGAATACAAATCCCGTAAACAATACCGCCGCACCGAGATACGCGATCGCGGGATCCGCCTTTAGCTCAAGCTTTTTGGTTAAAGAGTAAAACTCAAACAACCCCGCCGCCATTGCAAAACCCGCGATCGCTACAAAAACCCAAACCGTCTGCGGCCACCACAATGGCAAAATGATCGACGCTATGAGTATCGGCAGAGCGATCAGGGCTGTGAGGATGCGTGTCTTCATAAACGAAAGTTGTCAGTTGTCGGTTGTCAGTTGTCAGCGACAGAACAGGAGGTCAACGGCTGACAACCGGCAACCGGCAACTGACAACCGACAACTGCTATTTAACTCCACCAAATCGCCGATCCCGTTTCTGATAGTCCAAAACGGCCTCAAATAAATCAGGCCGGCGAAAGTCGGGGAAGAGCGTCGGCGTGACGTAGATCTCGCTGTAAGCGAGCTGCCACAGCAAAAAATTCGAAATGCGAAATTCGCCGCTGGTGCGGATCATGAGATCGACTTCCGGTAAACCGGCGGTGTACAAATTTCGTTCGATATCGGCTTCGGCGAGGTGATCGATCACGTCATTGCGGCGTTCGATGTCGGCGAAGGCGAGTCGCGCGGCCCGCACGAGTTCGGCACGAGCTCCGTAATTGAGTGCCACATTCATCACCATCCCGGAATTCTCCGCAGTTTTCTGCTGGGCGGCGGCGATCTCCTTTTGTACATCCTCCGGCAGTCCGTATATATCACCGATAGCACGAAATCGAATATTGTTCTTGTGAACTTCTTTTAGATCGCTGCGAATATACCGGATGAGCATCCGCATCAGGCCCTTGATCTCGTCCTGCGGCCGCTTCCAATTCTCGGTCGAGAAAGCATAGAGCGTGACGGCCTTGATCTCAAGCCGGGCACAAGTATCGATGATCGCTCTGACACTCTCGGCACCAGCACGATGGCCAAAAATTCGCGGCTGTCCCTTGGCCTTTGCCCAGCGTCCGTTGCCGTCCATAATAACCGCAATGTGCTGCGGCAAACGCTCAGGATCGATCGCCGCGAGCAGCTTGGCCTCGGCGGAGTTTGGTTTGATTATGCCTTCAAAACCTTTGAGCATAAAGTCAGAACCACCTGCGTAAGCGGGTGGCAAAGTTCTTGATCGCACAAACCGTAATTGGACACGTCGAACAGTCCACCGATGCCTAGTCTCCCTCGCCGTTAATGCCGCCCGCTCACGCAGGCGGTTCTGACAGAGACGATCGCGTCCCTATTTATCGGCCCGTATACGTGCGGATATATCTCCCGATTCGTCGACGGTTCTTTGATCATTCGCGACATTAGCCGGTCACTTTCGATCTCAAGCACCACCACCTCAGTTTCATTCGAATAATACCGCTCGATCACGCCGTCGAGCTGTTGGGCAAAGCTGCAATGAATAAACCCCTCGCTCTCAAGGCTCGCATGCCGGTATAGGCCGGTGTCAAAGGCCGCCCACACTTCGGGTAAAACTATGTGGTAGATAAGCATCTAATGCTGGGAACGCAGCCGCCCTCGGCTGCAGTGGCTGGGGCTCCCCCAGCCAGAACTGGTCCAATTACCATTGAACTAGCAAAACGAAAACGCCGTCACGCCGGAGGAACCGGCGTTTGCAGCCGAGGGCGGCTGCGTTCACGGCAATAACTCCTAATCGTACTCGACCTTATGCAGCGTCAAACCCTGTGCCGACGCGGTTTTGCCAGCCAGATCGCGGTTGCCGGTGATGATCGCCGTCTGAATTGTATCACTATCTTTTTCGCCGCGCCCGACCTCGAGCATTGTGCCGATGATCGAGCGGACCATGTACCGCAAAAAGCCGGTCGCGGTTATTCGAAACTCGATCAACGCACCCTGCGCACGGTCGTCCCAACGCGATTCGACGGTAAAATCGAGTACGGTTCGTACGCGAGTTTCGCCGTCGGATTTTGCCGAGGCAAATGCCGTCCAGTCGTGTTCGCCGAGGAATAATCTCGCCACCTCGTTCATCCGGCCGACATCGAGCGGGCGTGTCTCATGGTGTGCAAATCGCTTCCAAAACGGCGACATAACCGGTGCATTAATGACACGGTAAATATACGTTTTCTTTTTGGCGGAAAACCGAGCGTGAAAATCATCCGGTGCCTTTTCGCATTTCATTATGCGGATGTCACGCCAGAGATTGCCGTTGATCGCGTGTTTGAGCTTTTCGGGTGTGAACTTGCCGTCCGGCAGCCGCACATTTGCGACTTGCCCCTCGGCATGCACGCCCGCATCAGTCCGGCCCGAACCGACAACCGCGACCTCGGTATCGACAAGCATTCCGATCACACGCTCCAGCTCGCCCTGAATAGAGCGGTCGTTCTCCTGCACCTGCCAACCATGAAAATCAGTGCCGTCGTATTGTATGAGAAGTTTGAAATTCATTAAGTCAGAAGCGCCTGCGTGAACGGGCGGCGTGATCTTTGGTCGAGATCTACACCGCGGATCGGCAGGTACGTTGCATAGATTCTCTCACGATGCGAACTGTGAGCGCCATTGCCGCCCGCTTACGCGGGCGGTTCTGACAAGAGTTCAAACCGCTCACAGCAAACGATCGACTTGTCGTCAAAATCAAACCCCAGCCTCTTCGCCTCCTTGGTGAAATAGTCGCGATGAACCCTACGCCAATATTCCAGAGACAGGTCGCCTTCCCCCTCATCGGCAGCGAATTCGGGATCGACATCGCGGAACGCCAAATGACGGATCTCGGTCGTTTGAATAATGCAGAGCGGCTCGCCGTCGAAGGTTGTGACCACGCTGTAGCCGTCATCGACCGGAGCGTTTTCGGGTTCGATCTCGTTTGTTTTGGCCAGACTCGCGGTTGCAGTTTTCATGCCCGACACCACCAATCCTGCCAATTCGAGCGCCATCTCGCGGGAACTCCCAAAATACCAGACCTGATAAGGCGTACCAATCTCGACGCCGCTCATACAGCAAAAGTCCGCCCAGAATTTCTCCGCTTTTTCCGAAACCATCCCTTTTTGCGTCTTCCTTTGTGTCCTTAGCGGTCTTGTATAGTACGAACATTCAATCGTAGCAAGCTTTGGTTCTGAGGGAGAATGACAGCACGATGTCGGTTAGGTTGTTGGAAACCGTCGCAAAGCGTGTGCGTTATTCTCCGCTCACTCTCCAGTCGATCTCGAACAGTCGAGAGGATACGAACAAAACGGAACATACGACATAGCCCGTTATTGGAGGAGTATTCTCGGAACACCACAGATTTAGGTCATTTCCATCTGTGACTGCCAGATTTGAAAACAGTTACGGCATTGCCGGAGCACCGAATGCCGCCCATTCTTCCTTTGCCGGGCCGTAGATCCCCGGCACACGTAAACCCGCCTGCCGCATCAGAACGGTCATTTGACCGCGGTGATGGGTCTGATGAGCGATCAGGTAGAATAGCGTCATTCCGCGGGACCATGTTTCGCCGTACATATCGTCCTCGACGAGCAGCGTTTCGGCTGTCCAGTTTTTTGAAACCTCGTCACCGACCGATTTCGCTCCAATGCCATAGATACGGGCGATCTCAGCGGCGCTGGTCGGACATTCTGCATCCTCCGCCGGGGCGTCGATCGTCAGGCCAACCTTCCCAAGCATTTCGCCGAGCGTGAGTGTAATGTGCCAGCCAAGATAACCGAGCGTCCGGCCGTCGTCATATACTTTGGTTTTGAGAGCGCCATCTGTAAGATCGAGCAAGACCTTGCCCGTCATTTCGGCTTCGTAATCCCAGGCGGTTCTGAAATCTTCGATGTTTCTATACATAAATCATTTATTCGCCGTTGATTTCATGGGCTGATTTACGACCTTCTCGATCTCCTCTTTTAGCGTTTCGTATTTGAATTTTCCCGGCCGCATGTAGGTTTGATCTCCGGCAGCGCTGTAAAGGACCGTCAGCGGAAGATTGCCGCTCCAATCTTTGGCGACCATGGCGATCGCGGCGCTTTCGTCGGGCGTTTTTAGGAGATAAGCGGGCATTTCTGCCTTTACCTCGCGTAGGAATTTCGGGACCAATGTAGCGATGTCATCGAGGTCGTCAAGCGAGACGGTTATGAAATCCACCTTACCTTTGTACTCACCGTCCAATTTAACAAGGTCTGGAAATTCCTCGCGGCAAGGGTCGCACCATGTAGCCCAAAAATTGATCAGGAATGGTTTTCCGTTTGGTTTGAGGAGTTTCTTAAGGCCTTCAATATCGATCTGTGTAATTTTTGGCCCTAGGGCCGCAGTTTTTCCGGCGGCTGGTTTTGCAGCCTTTGACACTTGCGCGAAACCGACCTGAGCCACAGACAACACAAAAACGGCGCAGAGCGCCGTTTTTGTCAAAAACACCAGCATCGTAGACATATTGGGTTTAATTACTGGGCTCCCGCCTTTTTGATCGTACAGCCGAAAGCGTTCTTTCGCGTGTTGGCGACCTTTTGGCCGGCGAGCGACTGGTCAAATGCCGCACGCAAATACTGATCGGTGATCGCCTTACCCGAACGGTCGTTGTCGATCGCACCGTGATAAAGAAGCGTATTCTTGGCGTCCACATAATACGCCTCAGGCGTCACCGTCGCTCCGAGTTTGTCAGCGATCTTATTACCCTTGTCGATCAGCATCGGAAACTTGAAATTCTGATCGCCATCACTCTTGACCCATGCAAAATCCTCAGTGGCGTTCGAATTGATGCCGATAAAGGTGATGCCTTTTGCCTTATAGTCAGCGGCCACGGCGTTGATTCGTTCGATGTAGCCTTTGACCACCGGGCACTGCGCCGAAAGGAACATCACGACCGCTCCCTTTTCGCCCTTGAGGCTATTCAGGCTATGTATCTTGCCGTCCGTCCCGCTAAGGCTAAAGTCGTCCATCGTTGCGCCGACCTCGATTTGGGCACTGACCGCAACCGCCAGCGCAAAAAAAGCAGTCAACAAAAATGCTGCACGTTTCATAAAAGTCTGACCTCCACAAAATAGTCAAAAATTGATTGATTTCTATTCTACCAACCCGCACTTCGCAGATACAAGTATTCGTAATACGCAACCGTTGAAAAAGCGGTTTCAACTGCCTGATGTAGCTACGCTTATATGATGCTTCGGGCACGCGTTATGGTCAAGTTTTTCTTTCGCCAATGCTATAATGTCGCAACAAATTCGTTAACCGATAAAGCACTGATTTTCTCAAGGCCATGAAACGATGCCCTGAATGTAGGCGGGATTATTACGACGACACGCTGCTGTATTGTCTCGACGACGGCAATGCTTTGCTCGAAGGGCCGGCGACGGCTGCGTCCGGCGATGAGCCGGCGACGGCTATCCTTCCTGCGCCGGGCGAGGCTCCGACTCGGGCCCAGATCCATACTACTGAACAGACTGCTGTGTTGCCTCGCGGAGCGGAGGCGGAGCCTCGTGAGTCTTTGGGTGGGATATCGGAGAAGCAGAGCTTCTCCGCAAATAGGGCGGCGAAGCCGCTGGCGGCATTGGTCGTGGCCGTTCTGGTTTTGGTCGCCGGATTTTTTGGCTATCGATATATCACTCCTGCTAAACAGATCGAATCGATCGCCGTGATGCCGTTTGTTAATGAGAGCGGAAATGCTGATGTTGAGTATCTTTCGGACGGGATGACAGAAACGCTCATCAAGAGCTTGTCGGAATTGCCGAATCTGAACGTCAAACCGCGTTCGTCGGTCTTTCGTTACAAAGGCAAAGATACCGATTTGAAAACTATCGGCAAAGAACTTAATGTCGAGGCGATTTTGAACGGCAGAGTGATTCAGCGTGGCGAACAATTGACACTGAGTTTGGAATTGGTTGATGTCCTAAGCGACAAAGTTCTGTGGACGGAACAATATCAACGCAAACGATCTGACCTTGTTTCCCTTCAAAGCGAGATTGCCAAGGATGTTTCGACCAAACTCAAACTAAAACTTTCGGGTGCTGACGAAGCAAAAGTCACCAGAACCTCAACAGTCAATCCTGAAGCGTATCAGGCTTATTTGAAAGGACGCTATTACTGGAACCGGCGAACGGCGGAAACGCTGAAAAAAGCGATCGAGCAATTCAAGGCGGCGACTGACCGTGACCCGAATTACGCCCTCGCATACGCAGGTCTTGCCGATTGCTATGCGGTCCTGAATGAATATTCCGGGATTCCACTGAGTGAAACGCTGCCCCAGGCAAAGGTATATGCCGAGCGCTCGATAGCCCTTGACGACCAATTGGCTGAACCGCATGCAACGTTGGGAAGCATCTTCGAGTATCTGTGGCAATGGACGGAAGCTGAACGGGAATTCAAGCGGGCTGTCGAACTTAACCCGAACTACGCGACAGCTTTTCATTGGTACGGGAATTTCCTTAGAGATACCGGACGGTTTGATGAAGCATTTGTGATGATCAAGCGTGCAAATGAACTAGATCCGCTGTCCAGCATTATTAGCAACAATGTTTCGGTGATGTATGGGGTTTATAACGATCATAATGCGAGCGTTGAAACTGCTCTCAAACTAATTGAACTTGATCCGAATTTTTCGAATGCAAATCAACAATTGGGCCTATCGTATCTAAAACTCGGGCGAAACGCCGAAGGGATCGCTGAATTGGAAAAGGCGGTCAAATTGAGTGACAGAGCTGGTACACAACTCGCGGATCTCGGATATGGATACGCCGTTACGGGAAAACGCGCGGAAGCGATCGCCATAGTCAAAGAGTTGGAGGAAAAGTACTCGAAAAGGGAAGCAAACGCTCAAAACATCGCTTCCGCGTATGCGGGACTCAGTGAAAAGGACAAGGCATTTGAATGGTTGGAAAAAGGTTTTCAGACCAAAGGGGATCTGACGTATCTAAAATGGGCGATCCCGTTTGAATCCCTCCGCGACGACCCGCGATACGCTGGATTGCTGAAACGGATGGGTTTGCCGGAATAGGATCTTATGAAACGATGCCCTGAATGCAGCGATCATTACCAAGACGGTCGCGGACTCCGCAACCGAAATAAAACTATGACCAAACAAATATTGCTTTTCATTGTTATCGCGGTCTTTGTGCCGATTTCGGCGCTGTCTCAGAGCCGTGTGCCGACGGTGGACGATCTGCTTAACGTCAAGAGCCTCGGCGGGCCTCGCATCTCGCCTGACGGCAAATGGATCGCCTACACAGTGAATGAGACCGATTGGAAACAGGACGCTTTTGTGACGCATATTTGGCTCATTAATACCGCCGGAGGCAAACCATTTCAATTGACTCGCGGCGAAAAGTCTGCGGGAAATCCCCGTTGGTCACCCGATGGCGAATGGCTCACCTTTGCCAGCAATCGCGTTGGCGACAAGAATCAGATATTCGCGATACGCCCGGCCGGTGGCGAGGCTGTTCAATTAACCAAAACTGAGAATGGCGTCAACGGTTACGCGTGGTCGCGTGACGGTAAGAGTATCGCCTATACTACCAGCGATCTCGACAGCAAGGCCGCCAAGGAGCGAACGGATTATCTCGGCGGTTTTGAGGTAACACGGAAAGAGTATGCCTTTACTCAGCTCTGGACGTTTGAGGTTGAAAAAGCGTTGACTGAGCCTGTGACCGGTACGCAACGCACCAAGAATAAGGATTATTCTATTGGCCCATTCGAATGGTCGCCCGATGGCAGCCAGATCGTGTTTAGCGCCACGGTCAATACCGACCTGATAAACGGCGGGACGGCTGACATTTATTCACTGACGATCGCAAGCAGCGCGGTAAAAAAACTGGTCTCGCAACCCGGGCCTGACAATGATCCTCATTGGTCACCCGATGGCAAACAGATCGTTTTTTCATCTGCAATGGGCAATCCGAAGTTCTTCCATTCAAATTCGAGGCTGGCGGCCATTTCTGCGGAAGGCGGCACGGCGCGTTCGCTTACTGACTCATTTGACGAACAGCCGGGCTTTGTCGAGTGGAACGCGAGTGGCCTCTATTTCCAAGCTTCGCTAAAAACCGCCGCTCACCTCTTCCGGCTTGATGCGGCAACCGGCTCGATCAAAAGGGTTTCGTCGCCTGATAATTTGATCGCCGGATCGTTTAGCTTTAACGGCGATGGAAAGACAATGGCGTTTTCCGCCAACGGGCCGACATCGCTAAATGAGATCTATGTCACGTCGGCCAATAGTTTTGCACCGATAAAGCTCACCACGATGACGGAACAGGTAAAGTCAATGACACTCGCGACTCGCGAAGTGATCTCGTGGAAGAGCAAAGACGGTGCTGAGATAGAAGGCGTCCTGATCAAACCGGCCAATTTTGATCCGGCGAAGAAGTATCCCCTTCTGTGTATTATCCACGGCGGCCCGACGGGCATCGACCGGCCAACGCTTCTTGACGCACGCTACTATCCGGCCGACATCTGGGCAGCAAAAGGGGCTTTGATCCTCAAGGTCAACTATCGCGGCAGCGCAGGTTATGGCGAGAAGTTCCGGCAGCTGAATGTGCGTAACCTGGGCGTTGGCGATGCGTGGGATGTGATCTCGGGTGTCGATCATCTGGTCGCTAGAGGATGGGTCGATCCGCAAAGGACCGGCTGCATGGGTTGGAGCCAGGGCGGCTATATCTCAGCGTTTTTGACGACCTCGACCGACCGGTTCAAAGCAATCTCTGTTGGGGCAGGTATCTCGAATTGGGCGACCTATTATTACAATACCGACATTACACCGTTTACGATCCAATACCTGGGCGACGATCCGGCTGATGATCCTGAGATCTATGCCAAGACCTCGCCGATGACCTTCATTAAGCAGGCGAAGACACCGACGCTGATACAACATGGCGAATTCGACCGACGCGTTCCGATCCCGAACGCATACGAATTGCGCCAAGGATTGGAGGACCGCGGCGTACCGGTTGAAATGGTTGTTTACAAAGGCTACGGTCACGGCATCACGAAGCCCAAATCCATGCGGGCCGTCATGATGCACAATCTATTCTGGTTCAACCACTATATTTTCGGCGAACCGCTGCCTGATCTTAGTAAACCGGAAATACCAAAGAAAGAAGAAGTCAAGGCGAACCAGTAGGACAACGGTCATTTTAGGACACCTCCGCGGAGCTTTGGGCCCATTTTTTGCACTATGACACGAACCCCTGAGGGCGGGCAGAATTGTAACAAGAATTTGTGCATAACGAACTAGAACCAAATACAGAGCTTTCTCATTACCGCATCGTCTCAAAGATCGGGGCCGGCGGGATGGGTGAGGTATATCTGGCTGACGATACTAAGCTCGACCGGCAGGTCGCTCTCAAGGTATTGCTCGCCGAGGTAGCGGATGACGAGGAGCGTGTGCAGCGGTTCATGCAAGAAGCCAAGGCAGCGTCGGCGCTAAATCATCCGAATATCCTGACGGTATTTGAGATTGGCTCGTTCGAAGGCTCGCAGTACATTGCCACTGAATTTATAAAAGGCAAGACTTTGCGCGACCAGATGCGGCTCGGCGACCTCGGTTTGACCGAGGCTCTCGGGATGGCTTTGCAGGCGGCCGCGGCTCTTGGAGCTGCACACGAGGCGGGCATCATTCACCGCGACATCAAGCCCGAGAATATAATGATCCGCGATGACGGGCTTGTTAAGGTGCTCGATTTCGGACTTGCCAAGCTAACTGAGAAATACGTGGAAACTGCTGCCTCTGAAGATGCGACCAGGGCCCAGTTCAATACTCAGCCAGGCCTCGTCATGGGCACCGTCGCGTACATGTCGCCCGAACAGACACGCGGCCATACGCTCGATGCGCGCAGCGACATTTTTAGCCTCGGAATAGTGATGTACGAGCTGTTTACGGGCAAGCGGCCGTTCGAGGGTGAGAGCAATGTCGATCTGATCAGCTCGATACTAAAAGACGATCCGCCGGGGCTCAAGCAAATTTCACCCGAACTGCCGCGTCAGCTCGAGCGCATTGTCGATAAGACACTCAGAAAGGACCGCGACCACCGCTACCAACACGTCAAGGATCTCGAGATCGATCTCGCGGATCTGCGCGACGAGCTAAAATTTGAGGCGAAACTCAATAAGACGACCGATCAGACTATAGCTACGCAAATGACGAGCGGCATCGCTCAGCGTTCGACACTGACGCAGAGCATCTCTGCCACGCGAAGATTCACCTTGCTACACGCGATCATCTTTGGCGTTGTGGCGATCGGATTGGTCACCGCCGCATGGTTTTTTCGGCCAGGCATGGGCGGTTCGGCAACTATTGCCCAGAACACAAAGACCACCGAGATCGCCAATTGGTCGAGCGCACCGGGTGAGCTTTTTAGCAACGCCAGCTTTTCGCCGGACGGCAAATTGATCGCATTCTCGTCAACAAAATCAGGCACCAAGAACATCTGGGTCACCCAGGGCGGCACCAGCGAGCCTATTCAGGTAACCAATGATGGCTTCGCCAACAAAGATCCGATCTGGTCGCCAAAGGGGGATGAGCTGGCATATTTTTCACAAAGGGGAAACACCGCCGACGGTCGCACAAACTCGACCGGCATTTGGCGCGTATCCGCCCTCGGTGGAACGCCAAGATCGGTAGGTTCGATCAGCGATGGCAGCTCTCAGCTTCGCCGCTGGTCCACTACCGGTAGGATCTATTACCAGACCAACACGACCCTTCAATCTCTGGATATTGCGTCAGGATCGTCTCAAACAATCACGTCGTTCGCAGCCGATCTTGGACGGCTCGTTTGGGTAAACATCTCGCCAGACGAAAAGACCATCGCTTATGTCGTCCAAAAAGACGGTGCATGGCAATTGTTTACTAGCGATCCGGCCAATGCCAGCCCGGCTAAGATCACCTCCGGTACGACCAACATCGAACCCGCAGTTGCATGGCTGCCTGAAAAGAAACGGTTTTACTACAGCGCTGCGGTAGATGGTGTTGTTCAGGTGTTTGCTGTCAGTGGTTCAGCTACGCCGATCCGAATTACATCGTCAGAGTCGGACAGCATGGTGGTCGATTCCGCAGCCGACGGGTTATCGATCATTGTCAGTTCCGCCAAAGAAGAATCGAGCCTCTGGCGGGTCAACGTTACCGACGCTCAAGAAGCACCGGTCTCGCGAAGCGTCAACGCAGAACTTTGGCCGACCGCTGCACCTGACAACGAACGGATCGCCTTTCAATCGGCCAAGAATCTCAGCCAGGGAAATAGACTTTTTGACGGATCGATCATGGTCAAATCCATTAAGTCGCGTGACGAGCGTCCGACGCAGCTTGTTGACGGAGGCTTTCTGCCGACGTGGTCGCCCGACGGCACGACGATCGCATTCCTGCGAAAGGGCGGCGACGGTGTCGAGATATTCACCGCAAATCCGAACGGTGGCGGCGAGCGAAAGCTGGCCACCGGTAGCATACCGATGATCGGCTACTCGGTCTCACCCTATAATCATGCTCAGACCAATGCATTCTCATGGTCGCCTGACAGCTCAAGGATCGCATACATAGCGAATCGTAACGGTACGGCAAACGTCTGGACGGTTTCGACGCGTGACGGCTCGGATACCGCGACGACCGCAAACGCCGATGCCGATTATTCGTATTACAGCCCGATCTGGTCGTCCGATGGGAAAAGGATCGCGTTTCTCAGCCAAAAGAAGACCGCGGACGCGGCCGGAAAACATCTTCGCACGTTATGTATTGTCGAGATAGCGACCGGCAAATTGTCAGAAGTTTTTCAGTCAGGCAAGATAATTCGCTTTCTCGGTTGGACGCAGGACGAAAACGGGCTTATCATCGCGGAAACGGAAAGATCAAGCGGGCTTCCTCCAGAGACGGCGGTAAAGCGAGTTGCGATCGGTAGCGGTACAGAGACAAGCATAGTCGTTCTCAAGGACGCCTATTTTTACAACCTCTTTCTTTCAAACGATCGAAAAAACCTGGCTTTTGCCGCACGCGAACAGGGTAAAGACGATATTTGGATGGTTTCGGCCGGCGGCGGTGCCCCGCGTAAGCTGACCGACAATAACGATTCGGGGCTTTATTTTTCGAGGCTTGCCTGGTTGCATAGTGGCAGCGCCATCGTCTTCGGCAAGCAGTCGCGGTTTAGTTTGCTTTCAATGATCACGAATATCGAATAGTGGAGAAGAGGAGAAAAATGATAATTAGATCGACATCGCGTCTTGCAATGACGCTTTTTAGCTTTGTTTTTATTTTGACTATCTGTGCGATGGCACGGCCCGCATTGGCTCAATGCGAATCGATGACGGACGCTCAGATAGTCGCCCACGTCTATGGCAAGATCAATGAGGACAGTGGTTTGAAGTCGCAGATCTCGCACATTAATGTCGTTGGCGCCGCAAGTTTGGCCGCAGTCAAACTACAGGGTTGGGCCGATAACCAGAGCGATTTTGACAAGGTCCGTAACATTGCTGCGGGCCTCAAATGCCTCAAGGTTAACGTCAACAATTTCGAACCCGCACCGCCCGCCGCCGATAGTTTGCAGCGTGCGGCCCGCGGCTGCGCACCGGGTACAAAACCATGCGGCGACATCTGCATTCCCGACGGTGACCCATGCAACAGTGAAGCCGGAGCCAAGTCAAGTATGTTCCCTATGTTCCGGTTTGATATGGATCGCTCGATCGCGATATTTGAGACCGTCGGTTCTTGCGATCTGGATTAGAGGTCGTTTTTAATGAAAAACCCGCGTGTGAGCCGAACTATCTCCGGCCACACGCGGGTTTCTTACTATCAATCGCCTACGGCTGAGCCAACCGCCCTGGGGTCAACGGTGCTCCCGCATCTTCCAGTGCCTTCTCAAACCTTGGCAGTTCAACCTCGACCAACGCCTTTAACTTCGCAAGTACCGGCGCAAACTCAGACATCGATTGCTCGTAATTAGCGAGCTGTGTCGCCGTTGGTTTGATCGTCGATAGTCGGATCGTATTGGCGACGTTACCGGCCCGCTGTGCGATCGACGGCGGCGGTATCTCGCTATTAGCACGTCCGCCACGAAGCTTGTTGATCAAAGCATCGATCTCGTTGTCAAATGCCTCAGCTTGATCCATCAGCCGTTTGTTATCGGTCTGCGCCTCGGCGGCAGCACGTTTGAGGAGCGTGATACGGGCCTTTGCAGCAGTCGAAACGTCGTTTGCGCCTCCGATCGCACGCAACAGAGTCGTGACCTTGCGTTGAAACTCGGCCAGCAGCTTAGCATCGACGGCGGTCATGTTCTCCTTGCCCTCGACAGTCACATTAAAGCTCTGAGTTCCTGCAAGCGGCGTGACAACGCCATTGACGCGCATCGCCATGGTGACGGTATATTTTCCCGGCATCACGAGCGGGCCTTGCGGGCCGCCGCCGCCAAAACCTCCGCCGCCGCCTCCTCCACCACCGCCGCCAAATCCACCTAGGCCTCCGCCTGCGGGCGGTGCCGAGATCGATGGAGCTGTATACCGCATATCCCAAACGACGCGCTGAATACCCTGACCGGCCGGTGCATTCAGTCTTCTGACGATCTTTCCGTCGGCGTCGGTGATCGTAAATATCAGGCTGGGTGCTTCTTCCTCGGTCTCGGCACGCAGCTCGGCAATCGTCGGATATTTGAAAGGCACCTTGCGACGCTCTGCGTCACGCTCGGCTTCCTGGCGTTTTTGCCGCAAGGTCTTTGGCGATTCCTTGAGAAAATACGTGATCGTCGCACCGTATGCTGGATTTGGTGCTGTATAGTACCCTGCTCCCTGCGAACCGGCAAGCGACGTGCTCGCCCGAACAAACATCAAGGCATCTTTTACCGGAAACAAAGCCGATGCCTGATCCATTATTGCCCGCGTCACCTGACGCAGCGGCGAAAAATCGTCCAGAACATAGATTCCGCGGCCAAATGTGCCTAAGAGAAGATCGTTCTCCGTCTTTTGGATCGCAATATCTCGGACCGCGATCGTCGGCAATCCGCCGCGCATCTGTATCCATTTGCCGCCGCCGTCAACCGAAAAATGGAACCCGAATTCGGTTCCGACAAATAACAGATCCGGATTCACGTGATCCTCGGCGATTGCATACGTCGAGCCGCGGGCCGGCAGATTTGATGCGATCGACCTCCATGTTTTGCCGGCATCGACACTCTTTACTAGATACGGTTTGAAGTCGCCGTTCTGATGGTTGTTAAATACTGCGTAAACCGTGTTCGCGTCATGCTGTGAGGCCAAAATACGATGGACGTAGCTAAGCTCGGGAATACCATCGATCTTTTCGACCCTTCGCCACGTGCCACCGTCATTTTCCGTAATATTAATGAGGCCGTCGTCAGTTCCGACGTAGATCAGGCCTTGCTTTTTCGGTGACTCGGACATCGTCGAGCCATTGCCCCAGAGCGCGGTGGATTGATGTTTGGCGATCGCGTCCGGGCCCCAAATCTTGCCCATCACGGGCAGAGTGTTCCGGTCGATGCCGCGGGAAAGGTCGCCGCTGATCACCTTCCAGTCGTCACCGCGATTGTCAGATTTGAAAAGCTTGTGACCCGCAAAATACAGCCGCGTGTGCGAGTGCGGGCTGATGATAAGCGGCGAATCCCAATTATACCGCTGCGATTCGACTCCAACGCCCTCCATCGGGGCGATGCCGACACGCTCGCCGGTACGTTTATCAAACCTCACTAGGCCGCCATTCTGACTCTCTGCATAGATGATATTCGGATCAGTCGGATCAACGCGTGACGTAAACCCGTCGCCGCCGTTCGTGTTAAACCAGTCAGCGTTTACGATCCCGGCCGTTTCACGCTTGCGAACCGGGCCACCAAGTGAGTTATTGTCCTGCGTGCCACCGTAAACATTGTAAAAAGGCACCGCCGTATCGACCGTAATGTCATAAAACTGCGCGACCGGCAGATTTCCCTTAAAATTCCAGTTGGCTCCGGCATCAAAACTCTCATAAACGCCGCCATCACAACCCACAAGTATGTAATCCGTATTCTTGGGGTCGACCCAGAGGCCGTGGTTATCGACGTGTTTCAGACGCTCGCCCAAGGGGCGCACTGTTCGGCCGCCGTCATCCGAGACCTGATTCTGCACATTCGGGATGTAAACCCTGTCAACATTTTTCGGATCGGCGATGATCTGCCCGTAGTACATTCCCTGAGCGATATTCGGGCTCATCCGCTCCCAGGTAGCACCGCGGTCGCTTGTACGGAAGATTCCACTCAGGGAACCGCTGGCTTCGACCGTCGCGTAAACGACACTTGTGTCCGCTGGCGATATCGAAAGGCCAATGCGTCCGAGATCGCCCGGCGGAAGGCCGCCACGCAGGCGGTTCCAGGTGTTGCCGCCATCGGTCGATTTGTAGATCGCACTTTCAGGGCCGCCATTGATCAGCGTGTAAAAATGCCGGCGACGCTGCCATGTCGCGGCGTACATTATGTCGGGATTTGAAGGGTCGATGACCACGTCCGTAGCTCCGGTGTGTTCGGTTCCTGGAATAACTGCTTTCCACGTTCGGCCGCCGTCTGTCGTTTTATACAGGCCGCGTTCGCCGCCGGGCGACCACAGCGGGCCTTGAGCCGCGACGAACACAACATCGCTGTTACGCGGATCGATCGCTATACGTCCGATGTGCTCAGAGGTCTTGAGGCCGACATTTCGCCAGCTTCGACCGCCGTCGTCCGAGCGATAAACGCCGTCGCCGTAACCGACGCTGCGTTGGCTGTTGCGTTCGCCGGTACCGACCCAGACAGTCGACGTATTCTTTTGGTCGAGGGCAATAGCCCCGATCGAAAATGCTCCTTCGCCGTCAAAGACCGGCGTCCATGTGGTACCTGCATTGACCGTTTTCCACACTCCGCCCGAGGCTACCGCAATGAAATATTTCGCGCGGTCATTTTGATCCACGGCAAAGGCTATCACACGTCCCGACGTCACCGCCGGCCCGATCGATCGAAACCGAAATCCGCCAAACATCCCCGGCCCCATCGGATCAGGTGTCGGCGACGGGGTCGGAGCCGCCGTAGCCGTCGGTGATGGCGAGGCTGCTACAACCGTATTCCTCGTCGAGTCGCCCGCCGGTGAGCCGGTCGGGGAAGGTGTAGGCGTCGCCGAATCTGACGGGGGCGGCGCGTTCCTCGGCGGTCGCTGAGCGAACGAGATAGAAGCAAGCAAGATCGAAACGCAAACCAATAGATACGAAAAACGCAATTTTTGCACAGCAAGAACTCCTTCGAGAGAAAACTAGTTGTTTAGAATGGACTGAGAATTATGTGCCTATCTGCAACAATTTATCAAGCCCGCATCGATAAATACGCCCCTACAAATCTGATATCGATGCTATAATTCCCAAACTCTCAATTTGGTCCAAGTATGAAACGATGCCCTGAATGCAAGCGGGATTTTTACGACGACACGCCGATGTATTGCCTGGACGACGGTAGCGCGCTGCTTGAAGGACCGAGGTCAGAACCGCCTGCGTTAGCGGGCGGCCAGTTCGGTAATGAGGCTCAGCCCGCTATTTTGACGACTCTTTCGCGACGAGAGATGTTTTCTGGAATCGCCGGCACGCTGGCTGCGACGTGCCTTGTGCAAGGCAACACCGGATTGACCGGGGGCGGCGAGTACATGCTTGAGCCCGGGCTGATCTATCTGAATACCGGTTCGCTCGGACCCACGCCGCGCTCGATTCTTGACACGGTAATTGAGGCGTGGACCGATCTTGAGATGAATCCGGTCAATAAGGCGTATGGCGGCACGACCCACACCCTTGCTGACAAAACGCGTGACGTAGTAGGCGGGCTGATCGGATGTGCCCCTGACGAGGTGTTATTAACACGAAGCACTACCAACGCGATGACCATTGCCGGCCTCGGCGTCGAACTGTCTCGCGGCGATCGCGTTTTGACGACGGATGTTGAACACGAAGGTGGCAGCGCCGTTTGGAAGCACCTTGAGAAGCGGCGTGGTATCGGCATAGACCGCGTTGTGATAGCCCCCGAGTACCACGATGTCAAAGGCATCGTCGAGCGTTTCGAGCGGGCCATTACGAAACAGACCAGGGTCCTCAGTGTCAGCCACGTGATCACGTCGACGGGCTTGCGGATGCCGGTCCGCGAGATCGTCGCTTTGGCAAAGGGCCGAAACATCCTGACGATCATTGACGGCGCACAGGCCGTTGGAAATATCGAGGTCGATGTAAAAGCGATCGGCTGCGATGCTTACGCCGCGCCCGGACATAAGTGGCTGATGGCTCCGAAAGGGACGGGCTTTCTATATATACGAAAAGAAGCGGCGGCGCAGATACGGCCTGTCGAGTGGGAAGACGGCAAGACATACGTCGCCGGATCGGCCGGGATCGGTTCGCTGCCGCTGATCGTCGGCCTTGGTGCAGCGATCGAGGCGGCAAAAAAGCGTGGCATCGCGGTTTCCGAAGCGCAAAATCTTCGCCTTAGAAACCGTGCCTACGAAGGTTTGAAAAGAATTGCGAAAGTGCGCATCGTAAGTGCCCCGCCCGGACAGCTTGCAACCGCCTTGGTCGCGTTCAGGCTTCCGGATAATGTTGACAGCTCCGTATTCCGTGGTGCGATGAGGCAAAAACACAATCTCATGCTAAAGCAGACTGAGAAGCGTTGGTTCAACGGAATGCGGATCTCGCCGCACGTTTTTAATACCGAGGCTGATATCGATGCTGCGCTCAAAGCGATCGCTGCGGAACTGGCCTGAAAACTAGACGTCAAACAGAGACTTTAGGATGTAAGACATGAAAATACTATCGATTTGGCTGAAAGGCTTTGCCGTTATGGTCGGCGTGATATTGAGTTGCTCTACCGCTTATGCGCAGCAAAAACCTTGTGCGACGGCCTCAAAGTTCGGCCCCGATGACCAGCTTGGCAATGTCAATTACATAACACCGGCGAAAACATTAGCCGCAACCAAACTCGTCACAACCGGCAAAGCCTATCGTCTCGGCATCGAGACTAACAAGGATACACCCGCCTATGGCACGCGCAAATTTGCGATCACCGTTCTCCAACCTGACCAAGCAGGCGGAGCATCGCTTGGCCCGACCAAAACGACGTATAACGACGACATCATTACCGGTTGGGTAGGCGTCGGTTCGCAGCTTGATGGCCTCGGCCACGCCGGGATTGACAGCCTTTATTTCAACTGCAACAAGGCTGCCGACTTTGTTGGTGCCGATGGCCTGAGGAAGCTCGGCATCGAAGCTGTACCGGCAATTGCCACTCGCGGCGTTCTGCTCGATATGTCCGGTTACTTCAATACCGACATCGTAAAGGAAGGCACAGCATTCAACCGCGCCGAGATCGAAGGAGCAATGAAACGTCAGGGCATCAAGTCGATCGAAAAGGGCGATGTAGTGCTTTTCCACTCCGGCTGGCAAAAGCTTGTCGGTAAGGACAACAAGAGATTCATCTCTGTCGGCCCGGGACTCGGACGTGATGGAGCAAAGTATCTCGCATCGCTCGATGTGGCAATGGTTGGCATGGACACGTCTAATTTTGAAGTGATCCCATTCGAAAACGGTGCCGGCATCTACGAGGTCCATCAGATCCTGCTCGCCCTCAACGGCATTCACATCCTCGAAAACATGAATACCGAAGCGATGGTAAAAGATCGGGCTTGGGAATTTCTCTTCACGCTCGGAGCGTCGCGCATAACGGGCGGAGTGCAGGCGATCGTAAATCCCATCGCGATCAAATGACGGCCGGTAAAAAATGACTAGAATTATCATCAGAACTGCCCTGCTCATTCTCCTGTCTGCGATATTCGCTATAGGCCAAGATCGGCTGAACTACCGTCTCGATTATCCGGCATCTGGAAATCCCAGTGTTCACATTTCTATGATCCCGGCCAAGGCGATCAAAGGCCCGGTGGTAATGGTCTTTCCGAGGGCGATCCCGGGCGGTTATACCCAAGTCTTTTACGACCGCTATGTTGAAAACGTAAAAGCAACGTCGAGCAGCGGCGCTGCCCTAAAGATCGAAGGCCAGCAAGGCTCACGTTGGTTGATGGGTGATGGAACCAGCGATGTCGCCCTCGTGGAATACGACGTGAACATCACGAAGATGGAGCGTGAGATTTACGATGCTTCGGAAACGTCGAAGGTGCGTCCCGGCTACGTTGGGTTGTTGGGCTATTCGGCATTTGCGTATTTCGATGGAATGGAAAACGCACCGATCAGGCTTGAGATAAATGCGCCGAATGGATGGCCCGCTTTTAGCACGCTGAAACCAAAGTCGCCCGTTGATATAGGCAAAACCAATGTAGACGCGGCAAATTTCTATCAGCTTGCCGATTCGCAGATCGCGATAGGGCCGAAGATCGCAGTACGAGGGTTTGACGCAAGAGTGCCCTTTTTTCTGCTCACATACGCCGAGGTCGAATCTGATGCGGAGCAGTTTGGGCACATCGCCATCGGTGCGTTCGAGAAAGTGTCCGAGTACTTTGGTATCACGCCGTTTGCACATTACACGACATACATCGAGATACTCGTTCCCGTCTCGGAGCGGCACGAATACGGCTTTAGCATGGAGCACCTCGACAGCAGCACGTATTTTTTGGGCACGGATCGTGCGATCAGCTCAACTCCGACCAAAGAAGTGATCGAACGCGAACGGTTTAACTTTGCACACCATTTTGCACACTCGTGGATACCAAAAAAGGTCTACAGCACAGGCTATCTTCCGTTCAACTGGGAATTGGCGCCCGAGATCGACACGATCTGGTTCAACGAGGGCTTTGGCAGATTCGCCGCGATCGACGCCCTCGCCGACGGAATGCCGGAGAAAGAGGCCGCAGCCTTTCGCCGAGATCGGCTCGACCGCCTAAAAGTCATCATCGCCGGAATGCCCCAATTCATCCGCACAATGCCGTTACTAAAACTCTCGCGAACAGGCTCGCTAATGTACGGCAACGATTTTCGTATCGGTCAGACGCTCTTTTCGAAAGGAGCACTCATGGCGGCCGAAATGGACGCTCTTATTCAGAAACGCACCAACGGCAAAAAGCGACTGCGTGATTCGCTAAGAGCGTTGATCAAATGGAGCGAGCGGTCCGGTCGAGCCTTCAAACTCACCGAGTTCCCCGGCCTGATCGCAAAACCGGTCGGCGTGCGTGAACGCGAAATAAAAAAGATATTGGATGATTGGTTAGATCGAAAATAGCCTACCCAAACAACCTCGGCAACCGCCTCTGCAGATTCTTAGGCAATAATATTTCCATCGCATCATCGACCGTAACGATACCCGCGATGTCGCCTTCGTCGTCGATGACGGGCAGGGCCAGGAGATTGTATTCGGCGATGGTCTGGGCGACGGATTCGGCGGATTCGGATGGGTGGGCGAAACGAAAGTCGCTCCGCATTACGTCCTCAAGCTTCTTTGTTGGATCTGCTAAGATCAACGAACGTAAGCTAATAAGGCCACACAGCTTCCACGAGTTCCCTTCCTCGACAACGTACAGGTAATAGATCATGTTCGGCGTCTCAGCCATTTCGCGAAGGCTGCGGATCGCCTCACCAACCGTCAGAGCCCTGGGGAAAGTAACGAATTCGGTCGTCATCAGGCCGCCCGCAGTGTCGTGTTCGAAGGCCATCAATTCCGCAACATCAGCCTTCTCTTCGTCTTCCATGAGAGCGAAAAGCTGCTCGGACTTTTCATCGTCCATCTCGTCGAGCACATCGACGGCGTCGTCGGGCGACATTTCTTCGAGAATGTCGGCGGCTCGTTCCTCATCCATGTCTTCGAGAATGCGTGCCTGAGCCTCGGTGGACATTTCCTCGAGCGTGTCGGCGGCGATCTCGTCATCGAGACTTTCGACGACCTCCGTGCGATGGATGGGAGACAGCGATTCGGCAAGCTGGGCGATCTCGACCGGATGAAGACGCGACAATTTATCCTTCGACGATTTCAACTGCACCGTCACCGTCGCCGTGTCGGTCGCCAGATAACCCACGTCGGCCCAATCGATCACCTCGACCACACGATCGCTGCCATAAAAACCTTTCGGCATCAGCCGCCGCACAAATCCTTGCAAGCTCACGTCCGCACCCGAAACTCTCCAATCTTCGCCCGTGATTATCAACTGCACATCATTAACGCGCACTACCCGTTTGCCATCGACATCTATTAGTTGATTGTCGAGCACATCCTTGCCGAGCAAAACCTCGCCTTCGCGGCGGATGAACGGCGTGAGGTCCAGTATCGTCGATGTCATCTTCGCGCCGTGCAGCCCAAGATCAGTGAAATCGCGGCTCGGCATAAAGAAATTACGGCGCCGATAGCGCGCGACAAGCCCAATGACTGGAGGATATTCTTCGTCGCCATATCGAACGATCACGTCCTTGATCACCGCGATCTTTTCATTGCGAGCATCAAAGACGGGCCGGTTCAATATCTGTGAGACGTAGAGCATAGGTAGAAGATAGACCAAAAAGCGGTCAATTGTCAGTTGTCCGTGATCAGTTTTGACCGTATGTACAGTCAACTTGACACAAACTTGTTTAAATTTTTTGTGTTTTGTGGAAACTCTCCCTCACTGCGCATTTTCTTAATTAGGTAAAAGGACGAGCCGACATCGGCGCTCCCGTCTTACGGTTACCCGTGTGCCTGCCCCATCCACAATGAAAAGATCATACCTCGCAATCCTCGTTACGATGCTCGCAGCGATCCCCGCCTTTTCGCAAGAGCGTCCACGCTTTTTTGACAATTTTGACACGTCACGCGGCGTTCAGGTTGTTAAACCGACATATGTTCAGGCCGCGGCCAAATCGGTCGCGACGCCGACCGGCAACACAAAGCTTATCAATGGTAAACGCTATCTGATGCCGACCGGAATGTCCTCGCCGGTAAAACCAACGACAGCAGTAAAACCGACCACTCGCAACGCCAAATTGAACGTAACCGAGGGCTACGCCGATCGCGAGATCGCAAATTACTCGGCAAACAAGTTGACGATGGGCTCGAGCGCAGGGATGAAAGGCTTTACGACAGGCAGTCCTGTGTTTGACTCGTACATCGTCGATTCGAGCCGCAAATACGGCATCGATCCACTGCTGATCTACGCACAGATGCACCAGGAATCGTCGTTCAAGCTCAAGGCACTTTCGCATAAAGGCGCCAGCGGCCTCATGCAGCTAATGCCCGGGACAGCACGGCGACTGGGCGTGACCGACATTTACGATCCCAGGCAAAACATCGAGGGCGGCGTTAAATATATGCGAATGCTGCTCGATATGTTCAACGGTGATGTCAATCTCGCTCTCGCCGGTTACAACGCCGGTGAAGGTGCCGTGATGAAATACGGCAACCAGATCCCGCCGTACAACGAGACCCGCGAATACGTCCGCCGCATCTCGGCACGATATGCGTCGATCTCGGATGGCACATTTGCACAGAACTATCGCCGCGTAAGCAATGCACAAGCGGCAAAACTTGAAAAAAAGGAAGCCCGGCCGTTGACGGTTTACGAACCGAGCGCTGTAGCAATTCGCCTCGCCGATGGACGGATGAGGCTCGTCAATCAATAAGTTTTACGCGTTTTAGGCGCGTAGATAAGTTCCCACCGAGAGTAGACACTCTTCTCCAACTTAGTCGAAAGACATGCGGCCCCGTGCGATCACGCGGCCGCGTTTTTTGTATGAAAAATTGTTTGAGAATGACTACCGCGAGCAGTAGTGCGCTGATTATTGGTCTTTTTGAATACGTGAACGGGTCATCGGTACCGATGTCTCTCCGTCGAGTCGCGGCCGAAGGACCACCGTTGAGCCATTGAGCCACTCTTCGATAAGATCAACGTCACCGATTCGGAGCCGTCCACCCATTTTTGCACCGGCATCGGACATATCATCTCCGGCAATCGAGATCGTTCCCGATGTCGCCTTTGCCGCGAGCGATCTGGCCTCTGCGTCTGAGATGGCCAGTTCGTCTAGCTCGACACTGGTGTCACTGCTTGGTGCCCTGCTTGTCACATCGAATGTGATGTTGACGAGGCTCGATGCATCCTTTGAATTGCGTCCGATGGCTGAGTTTGAGTCGACCAGTATACGGATCAGTCCCGGTTCCGTTGTGTTG